>Ga0265336_10000148_pt1 | contig 49967 bp, 49 predicted proteins | sample 42119metaG_FD_193583 | JGI IMG/M metagenome (GOLD analysis project Ga0265336, IMG submission 193583) | Rhizosphere microbial communities from Carex aquatilis grown in University of Washington, Seatle, WA, United States - 4-21-19 metaG | ecosystem: Host-associated > Plants > Roots > Rhizosphere...
CAAATACTCTTCAACCACGCACCGTTCTTATCGTCGATCACGGTCGGACAGGTGAGAGTCGTTGACCCTACCGGCGCCGAAAGCCGATATGCAACGAGCGGAGGTTTCGTCGAAGTGAACAACAATAAGGTCATCCTCCTGGCAGAAACTGCCGAGCGGTCCGACGAAATCGACGTACAGAGAGCTGAGAAGGCAAAAGAGCGTGCTGCACAGCGGCTGCGTGAAGAAGAGCGTATCGACGAAGAACGTGCTCGTGTAGCCCTCGCCCGTGCAATCAATCGCTTAAAAATCGCGGAAAAGCACTGAACAGCTATTGTATTCAGTACCATGGCCCACAACAATGAAGTCTGTTTGTGGGCTTTTTTGTATGTTCGTTGATTATTCCTCATTAATCTGCTATATTGGCATTGATTTTTTTTTACTAGATTGAATTCATGAGACCGACCTACGCAGAAATTGACCTCAGCGCAATCCGTTACAATCTAAAGCAAGTTCGAAAACAGGTCGGTAAGCACCCCCAAATCATGGCGGTTGTGAAAGCTAATGCTTACGGGCACGGCATGATCCCTGTTGCAAAGTTCATACTGAAAGAGAACTTGGCTTCGCACCTTGGGGTTGCGATCGTTGAAGAGGGTGTGACGCTTCGGCAAAACGGAGTCGATGCGCCGGTTCTCGTGCTGACGGCGCCTCCGGAACCCCAGTTGGAATTGTTCGTCGAGAATACCTTGGGTGCGACACTCTGCTCTATTTCGATCGCGCGAAATCTTGACAGGATCGCGGCCGGCATGGGCAAAAAAGTGATTGTTCATGTAAAGGTCGATACTGGGATGGGAAGGATCGGCATACCTCCGAAGGACACGGTCGCATTCGTCAGTGAAATCAAAACGCTCCACAATCTTGAGGTGACTGGGATCTTTACACATTTCGCGACGGCGGACGAGAAGAATTTGACATTTGCACGGAAACAATTGTCCGAATTTATGTCACTCCTCCGCAGCCTGGACGACGCGGGCTTTCACATCCCCTTAAAACATTGCGCCAACAGCGGAGCAATCCTTCAATTGAAAGATTCGTATCTCGATCTGGTCCGGCCGGGAATCATGCTGTATGGCCATTATCCTTCCCGAGAGGTTCGCAAGCCACTGAAACTCAAGCCTGCGATGTCGATTCGTTCAAGGATCGAATTTATGAAGACGGTGGAGAAGGGAACGAGCGTCAGTTACGGACGGCGTTACTTCACGACATCGAAGACTAACATCGCATCGGTCTCTATTGGTTACGCGGACGGCTTCAGCCGGAGGTTGACAAACAAGTCGAACGTTCTTGTCAACGGGAAGAGATATCCCGTTGTCGGCACGATTTGCATGGACCAGCTGATGATCGATCTCGGCGGGAAAACGGGGTGCAAGATCGGGGACAGGGTGACGTTGATGGGGCGTGACGGCGGCCTGGAAATTCCGTGCCGCACAATTTCGGATACGCTCGGCACAATCCCTTATGAAGTATTTTGTTCGATCTCCGAACGAGTTCCAAGAAATTACATCCATGGATGACCCAGAACAATACGTGATACAGGTCCTTCACCGGACCCAGGCAGGATTGCAGGACAGCCTGATTCCATTCCACGGCAGCAAGATGAAGCGGCTGACGGAACGGCTTGAACAAGCGGGGAACCTGAGGGATGAGCTCCATTCCCTTCAACGCGTGAGCGGGTTTACAAAAGCTGCCCTTTCGATGGAATGGGTCATGGATCGCGTGACCCGGACGGGTGAGGACTTTTCGCCCGATCAATTCGACGTCGATGCAACGCTGTTAAGCGACAAATTATTCGAAGCATTCTTGAGTGAGCCGTTCGATGGACCGGTTGAAACCTCGGTATCGTCCGGGCCTTCTTCACCGGCACTGAGTGCACCCTCCATGGAATCCTCCGTGCCGTTGAATGTTGAAGAACGGCCTTTCGCAGAGTTACGTATAGACACCGGGGAAGAATTATCCGGAGCCTTAGAGCCGCAAACCCAGGCAGAGGCCGCGCCCGAGCCGGTGAAAGAGCCGCCTGCATTGTCCGAACTGCTGGATCAGAATCTTTTGCTTGGGTTTCAACGTTTCACAGAAATTGTATCAAAACTCGGCGAGAAAAGCCCGTCAGAACGAAAGAGCGTTTTTGCAGTTCTCGCGATGATCGCGAAGAGTTCGACGGAGATGGCTCGCGCCCAGGGAAAGAAAGAAATTCTCGAGTTCTTTCAATCGGTGATAAAATTCATCCAGTACGTGGATTCATCGGGTTCAGCGCAGGATTCGCGGGTAGCCGAAATAATGCGTGATGTAGGAGAGCGGCTATCGATGGCCCTCGTCGAACGCTCCAACGGTGCGGCTCTTCTCCAAAGCATCAATCAAATATTACAGGACCCCGAACACTCGCTCAAACCATAGAGGTGAAACGTGGGAAAGGCTAATATCTACGCAGTGATCATGGCGGGCGGAGTTGGTTCACGATTCTGGCCGCGAAGCCGCGAGCGGTCGCCGAAGCAGTTGATGGAAATTGTCGGCGGGCGTACGATGATCCAGAATGCCGTCGAACGGCTCAATGGTTTTGTTGCGCCGGAGAATATTTTTGTCGTAACGAACAAGGTGCAGAAGAATGTCGTCATCAAGCAGCTTCCCGGACTTCTTGTGGAAAATATTGTGGGGGAGCCGATCGGCAGGAATACGGCCCCGTGCATTGGTCTGGCCGCTATGTATGTACGCCGGCTGGACCCCGAGGGAGTGATCATTGTGCTGCCTTCCGATCATATCGTCGGCGATGAGAAAGAATTTCGCAGGGTGCTGGAAGTCGGTGTCGATGTCGCGCACAAGAATTCTTCGTTGATCACGATCGGAATTCAACCGACTCACCCTGAGACGGGATACGGGTACATACAAATTGTCGACGATGATGGGGACACGAAGAGATCTCTGCCGGCCGGGGTCTTCAAGGTCAAAACATTTGCGGAAAAACCGAACCTGGCCACAGCCCAGAAATTTGTCGAGAGCGGGGATTTCTTCTGGAACAGCGGCATATTTATCTGGCGGGCAGATGTCATCCTCAAAGAGATCAAGAGATCGCTCCCCGAACTCTACGATCACCTCATGAGCATCGAACCTTCCCTTGGCACGCCACTCCTTGAAGAAAGCCTCGAACTTGCCTACGGGTTGATCCGGGGTATCTCGATCGACTACGGCGTGATGGAAAAAGCGACGAACACCTATGTGATTCGCGGAAGCTTTGGGTGGAGTGACGTCGGTTCATGGGATGAGGTGTACCGTTTATCGGCGAAAGATGAACACGGTAATTCCGTCCATGGCAAGGTTATCTCGTACAATACGAAGAATTCGTATATACATGCCGGCGATAAATTGGTGGCGACGGTCGGCGTCGACGATCTTATCGTTATCAACACGGGGGACGCGCTGTTGATTTGCAAGCGGGGCTCGTCGCAGGATGTGAAAGAAATCGTCGATCATATCCGCCGCAAGCAGATGAACGATTATCTGTAGAGCGATCGTTTCCGAATATCCACCATAACAATGAACGTGAGACTTTCTCTCCTGCAACATACTAGAGTGCTGATCGTTCATTGCGGGATCGCTGTTGTTTTCATTGTTATGCTCCTTGACTCGGGTTGCGCATCTTCGCCCCGGTTCACGCGCGACCGATCCGCCGGACCGACGTCTCATGCCGGCGGAGATGCGAAATCGCTGAAAACGATGGAGGGCATTGCTTCATACTACGCCGACGATTTTAACGGAAAAAAGACGGCCAACGGCGAGACATATGACATGTACAAGATGACCGCCGCTCATCGATCATTGCCGTTCAATACAAAAGTCCGTGTCACAAATATTGACAATAAACGGTCCATCATCGTTCGCATCAATGACCGGGGTCCTTTCAAATTAGAACGCATTATCGATCTCTCGGTGGCCGCGGCGACGCAGCTGGGGATGAAGGATACCGGCACTGCGAACGTGAAGCTCGAAGTGATAGAATGGGGAGACGACGAGTACGTGAAGTAAGTTATTGTGACTCGTACAACGCTAGCTAATGTTGCCACCAGGTCACAAAGTCTCCGAGGAGACTACGACTTTTTATTAGTGGTGATACGAACCGAGATTTCTTCTCTTGGTGTCTTTGTGGCAAGTCTCTTACACCCGGGTTGTTTTAGAAAATAAATTCCGTCCATGGCAAAAACTATTCTCACAGAACGTGACATCGTTAATGCAGCGAAGCAGGGGAAGAAAAGTGTCTTTGCCGGCAGCAATACGGTGATCACCCCCTCGGCGAAAGACAAAGCGCGAGAACTGAACATTGAATTCACCGACGTTGCAGAATCTCCGGAGCAAGTCCGCAAACCGAAGCCGACGGAGTCCTACACCGATTCAGCGATCTCTTCGACGAACGTAGGATCGAACCTCATCGTGATCGGGAGCGACCATGGCGGCTATCAGACGAAAGAAATGTTGAAAAAATACTTGAGCGATCTTGGGTATCGGCTGCTTGATATCGGAACAAATTCGGAAGAAGCCTGCGATTATCCCGACTATGCATACGCCGTAGCGCGGGTTGTTGCGAAGGGGGAGGCGTGGAGAGGGATCATGATCGATGCCACGGGAGTGGCATCGTCGATCGTCTGCAATAAAGTTCCCGGTGTCAGGGCGGCGGCGTGCTTCAATGAATTCGTAGCACAGAGCAGCCGGGAACATAACGACGCAAACGTGCTCACCCTCGGCGCAAAAGTTCTTGGACCAGAGCTTATCAAGTCGGTCGTAAAAGTGTGGCTCGATACCTGGTTCGGAGGAGGGAGACACAAGAAGCGTGTAGACAAAATTGCTGACGTGGAGAAGAGATTTACGAAATAGGATGGAATCCGCACAGAACATGTTGCACGGCGATGCGGATGTCGCTTTTACGAGGCAGATTGCAGCTTGATGTATGCCGGTCGATTGTCCAAGTGAGTGACCAGAAAGTTCGTTTGTGGATGAGAGAGTTGATACAGTATTTGCCGACTGCAGCGTTCTGCGTCGGAGCGTGGGTCTTCATCAATGGGGTTCTTCACGATATCTTTATTCTGCTTTCGGATCACGGCAAACGATATGACCGTGATCTCCTTCGCTCGCTCATGGACGGTCATATTCTCATCACCTGCGGCGCAGTGCAAATGATCGTCTTTAGAGGATTAAGGGCGATTGAGCCGTGGGCGTTGCGTGTGTGAGCCTTCTTGTCTATTGCGGAATGATCTATCCTTTTCTCAAATCAATTGTGACTATGACACTGAATGTTCTCCTGTTTCTCATGATTGTTGCTAGATTATTACTTGCGTAGCGGGAATAGGCATCTATCGATCGATAAGAAATTGATTGGATGGAGAACGGGAGACGGCTGGCGGGAAAATAGAAAAGGCATCTTGTTGTGACAAGAGGCCTTTTCTATTTTACATGGGATTTATTGGAAGCTTTCGACGGCTTTCTTTACGGTGTCGAAGTGTTCGAATACGGAAAGTAATTTTGTCACCTCCAATAGCTTGAGGATCTTTTCTGAAGCGCCTGCGAGCTTAAGGTCGCCCTTCACATTTCGCATTGTTGTCACGCCGCCGATGAGCATGCCGAGTCCCGAGCTGTTCATCGTGGAAACGCCTTTGAGGTCGACAACGATCTTTTTCTTCTTCGCATCAATGAGTTTGTGGAGGGTATTGTTCAATTCCGTCGCGTCGGGGCCGCCGAGGACATTACCTTCAAGCGTTATCACTGTGACGCCTGATGATTCTTTCGTAGCGAATTTCATTACTTCTATCTCCCTAAAAAAAGCCTGAAAGGAACGCCGTCTTCCTTAGACCTGATGGGCTTTGAGATTTTTGTACCGCGTGTAGTCGAGAACGATGGCGCTCGCCACATAAATCGATGAGTACGTGCCGGTGATTGTTCCAATTAAGAACGTAAATGCAAACCCGCGGTTCACTTCTCCGCCGAATATGATCAGCACTACCAACACCATGATCACCGTTCCGCTCGTGATGACCGTTCTGCTCAAGGTCTCGTTAATGGACTTGTTCATGACGGTGAACAGTGTCTCACTCCGGTAGATCTTCAGGTTTTCCCGTATCCTATCGAAAACAATAACGGTGTCGCTCGTTGAAAACCCGATCAGAGTCAGGAAGGCCGCCATAAGGTTCTGAGATATCTCGAGATTCAGGTGCGAAGAGACGCCGTTAAACAGAATGACAAGCCCAAGTGTCAGCAGCACGTCGTGAAAGAGCGCAACGACGGCAGCGACCCCGTAAATGAATTTGAACCGGAAGCCGATGTAGATCAGGATGATGACGAGAACGGCAAGGACCGCGTAGACCGCGTTTCTCCGAAGCTCAGCCCCGATTTTCGGTTCTATTTTCTCCTTACGGAGAACTTCAAACTTGTTGTCCTGAAATTGCGCAGCCAGGCCGGAATGAATTCTGTCAGAGACCGTTGTTCCTTGTTCCTGCGCCGACGTTCGGATGAGGATGTCGGTGGCGGCGCCGAACGTTTTTATTTCTGTGCCCGGAAGTCCGATCTTGTCCATCGTCGTCCGCACTTCATTGATGGACGGCGGATTCTGAAATCGGACTAGAATCTCAGTACCTGAGACGAAGTCGATGCTGTAATTTACCGGCTTAAAGATGATCGCGAGGAGCCCGATGAACAGGGTCAGCCCTGAAAGCGAATACCAGATCTTTCGCTTTCCCATAAAATCGATGTTCGTTTTCTTAAATAACCTCATGGATAAAACTCCGAGTCCAATGATTAGCCAAAATTAATGGTGGAAGTTGAGCGCGACGTCATGAAATTGAATACGACCCGCGTGATAATGATACCGGTGAAGAGGTTGGCGGCCGTGCCCATCATGACCGTGAGTGCGAATCCCTGGACCGGTCCGGTGCCGAATTGAAAGAGGACGACACCGCTGAAGAACGTCGTGATGTGCGAATCGAAGATAGCGCTGAACGCCTTCGAGTAGCCGGCCGAGATCGCCGCACTCAGAGTCTTTCCCGTCGTCATTTCTTCACGAATCCTCTCGTAAATCAGGACGTTTGTGTCGACGGCCATACCGATCGTTAAAACGATCCCCGCGATACCGGGGAGCGTCAGCGTTCCGCCGAAGGCAGCGAGCGTTGCAAAGACGAAGAGGATATTGATGAACAGAGCCATCGTTGCAACGGCTCCTCCTGTCCGATAATAAAAGAGCATGAAGAGGACGGTGATGATCAGGGCGTACGTGAAGGAATTGACGCCTGCGTGTACCGAATCCTCACCGAGTGAAGGTCCGACGCTCCGTTGTTCGATGATATCAACGGGTGCGGGGAGTGCGCCTGCCTTCAGAACGATCTCAAGCAGCCGGGCTTCGTCGATGTTCTCCATTCCCTCGATCTCAGAACGGCCACCGCTAATCTTACCGCGGATGACAGGTGCGGAAAATACTGCGTTGTCAAGAACGATGGCCATCCGTTTATTGACGTTCGCCCCGGTGATCCTTGCCCAATCACGCGAACCTTCGCTGTTCATGTTCATCGTGACGATGGGCTGGTTGAAATTCGGGTCGATCGTCGCACGTGCGTCGACAATGACGCCGCCCGTCAATTCAGGCGTTTTCTTTAGACCGAGCAGACCGTAAAACTTTACTCCTTCACTCGTGAAACTCGGCTTCGACATCCAGTAGAACTCCATGTCGCTGGGGAGGAGTTTTTGGACGTCCGGCCGGTTAAGGATACGGTCCACCTTCAATCGGTCATTCTCTGAAGCATAGCCTTCGCCCGTCCCTTTTTGATTCGGACGTACGAGCGAGAAGAACGGATGGTCTTTCGCAAATTGTTCCGGGTTTTTGTCTCCCGGGAGGGATGACTTAGAAGAATCGGTTCCCGTGAGCGCCGAGAGCGCATCGACCTGTCTGGCGCTCGTCGTGTCTTTTGAAGCCACCGAAGCGGTCGTGTCGGTGAAGCCCTGCGACGCAAGATACTTGTCGACTGCATCCATTGTCTTATAGATGATGTCGGGGTCTTTCATCAATTTGAATTCCAGAAGCGCAGTCCCCTGCAAAAGCTGCCGCACTTCTTCTTCCTTCGAAACACCCGGGAGTTCAACGATGATCCTTCGTGCCCCCTGTTTCTGGATCGAGGGTTCGGAAACACCGTACTGGTCGACTCGGTTGCGCACGATCTCTATAGCGCGATCAACCGCTTTGTCGGATTCGTCGCGGAGCTTTTTGATGATGTCATCATTTGTTTCCCTCAAGCTCCCGTAGTAGCGGCTCAGCCGTATTTGTTTTTCGTCGAATTTCTGTTTGAAGATGTCGGTGACATTCCCTTCGGTAAGCTGGGTCTCTTTTTCAATGTCGGCGACGATTGCGTTATACTGGTCGTCTTTGTTCTTTGCCAGCTCTTCGAACATCTTTAGAATATTCACTTCCAGCACAACACGGACGCCGCCCTGCAGATCAAGGCCGACCTTTATGCGTTTTGCGCGAGCATCGCGAAATTGCTTTTCATTTGTCTGGAGATACGCGGCACTGTCGGCGCCTGTGAGAGTCTCGAGATGTTTGTTCAGTCTGTACGACTGGAAGGTAGGGTAAAGGAAGAAAATGGCAAGGCCAATTGCCGCTAACACCAGAATCAGCCTACCGCGATACTGTTTCACGTAGTAACCTCCGAGCGGATATGCATTTCTTTATTTTCGGGATTGACTGTATCATGAGAGCGTTCATTCAAAAGTTTAAAAATATAACTCAAACTACCTCAAAAGTCAACGATAAACTGGCGTGAATAATCTCTCAGGGAGTGCGACCCAATGAATTATCCAACCCAAGTTTTCCCGGATTGCCCGCATGACAGCCTTCTCTTGCTCCCCTCTCCTCAGCACAATTGGATACAATATGGTAATCAAATACAATTTTGTTTGGAAACGGAGTTTGTCTATATTAATCAAACGCAAACATCTACCAGGAATTTGAAAAAGGAAGAAATCCAATGAAGTTGACAATTATAGTTGCTCTATTACTCGGAATGTTATTGATCGGACCATCATCTCAGACGGTTTATGCTCAAGCTGCAAATCACGTCGTCATAAGCGAAGTGTACGGAGGAGGGGGAAATTCAGGATCAACCTACAAAGATGATTTTGTAGAATTGTACAATCCTACCTCATCTTCGGTTGATGTATCGGGATGGTCTGTTCAATATGCTTCTGCCACAGGGACGTCGTCATGGCAGGTCACCAACCTTACCGGAACAATAGCTCCCCACGGCTTCTTCTTGGTTGGAGAAGCTGCCGGAACGGGAGGGACCGTAAGTTTGCCGACGCCGGATGTTGTTGGAACCTTAGCCCTAAGTTCAACCGCTGGAAAGATTGCTTTGGTGAGCAGCACGAGCGCCTTAAGCGGAGCGAATCCCGCGAGCGCGTCTCTTGTGGACAAGGTTGGATTTGGAACCACCGCGAATGGTTACGAAGGATCCGGACCTGCGCCTGCTCCAAGCAATTCGACATCGATCGAAAGGAAAGCGAACAGCTCATCAACGTCAACGACAATGGGGGCCGGCGGTGCCGACGAGATAGCGGGGAACGGGTACGATTCTGACAATAACGCAAATGATTTTGTTACGCGATCAGCTCCGCAGCCTCAGAATAGCGCAAGCCCTGTCGAACCATCCCTTGTTGTCGGGGGCAATGGAACCGGCACGGCGATCATCACTCCCTCGACGGTGGATGCGGCATCGGTTTCATCGTTCACAATTTCCATTGCGGGGGACGGTACGAACACACTCGACAGCGTGATCGTCATTGTTCCCGCTGGATGGGGTTGGAGTGAATCGGCTGCGAGCATTTCTCTCTCTGGCAGCGGCATCGCGAGCGGGACCGCGGCTGTCTCCGGAGATACGATATTTGTCGGCAAGGGAGTCATTACGCAAACTGACTCATGCAAAATTACAATCTCTTCACTCACGGCGCCGGATACATCGCTCACCTCGGTGTTCATAGTGGAGACCGCACTGAACGGCGGCACCCCGATTAAAATTGGTTCGCTTGTCACCGTCACATTAATTAAAATTGTTCACATTGTCGACCTTCATATCAACGACTCACAAGGCGTTCCGGCAATTCCGTATCAGATCGGTGCAGCAGTAACGGTCTCGGGGATCATCACCGGCGATTTCAGCGCAACACAAACGAATATATTTGTTCAGGACGCAACCGGAGGCGTATGCGTGTACCGGCCGTACCGTTCTTACAATTATCAAGTCGGCGACAGTGTGACCGTTACCGGGACGATCACTCAATTCCGCGGTCTGATTGAAATCTCTCCGGATTCGACAAAATATGTTTTGCACTCGAGCGGAAACCCTCTTCCTGACCCGTTCGTAGTAACTACGCACGATGTCAACGAGACTTTCAATACCGATATCTATACGGAACCGAACGAAGGGAGGCTCGTCCGCATCAACAATGTTACGTACAGTGCTGCGAACGGAACAATAACCGATGCCACCGGGACCGCCGCGGCGTTTCTTCCGAGCACGTGGACGGCGCCGACAGGCAATTTTGATCTCATCGGGATACTCAAGCAATACAAACCCGGCACCCCGGTGACCGCTCCTTATACGGCCAACTATGAGGTCGATCCGCGGACGTCAGCGGACGTCCTTCTGTATCCGGGCCCGGTTTTAAAAGTCGCACCGTATGAGTCCAACATTCTGCCGACGTCAGTCGTCATTAAATCAACGACCATTGCTCCGTCAATTGAAGTCGTGAAATACGGCATCACGTCGGCATACACCGATTCTATATCTTCACCGGTGGATACGGCGCATGCCGTGGCGCTGACAAGCCTTAGACCGTCGACCGTCTATCACTATCAAGTTGCGATGACGGACTCCTCAGGGTCCAATGCGACAGGCGATGCGATCTTTATCACCGGGTCGACCTCGAGCGATTCGATCGGAGTTTTTTTCAACAAGACGGTGAACTATTCGGTTGCGCAGCCCGAAAGTGCTAAGCAATTGATTGACCTGTCGAAAGTTCTCCTGTACCGCATCAGCAGAGCGCAGCACTCCATCGATATGTGTACGTACAGCTTCAGCGGAACGGCCGGCGCAACGATCGCATCGGCGCTCATCACTGCCCACAATCGCGGCGTCAAGATCCGCGTCATCGGTGAACATGATAATATAGGCACGGCTCCATGGGGCACCTTGAGAAACGCCGGCATCGTCGTTATCGATGACGCGTATGACTTGATCAATGCCGGTAATGGGTTGATGCACAACAAATTCTACGTTTTCGACCATCGCGATACCTCCCTCGTCGACTGGGTGGTCATGGGCTCATGGAATGCGACCGACCCGGGAACGAACGATGACGCTCAAAACATGATCGAGATTCAGGATCGTTCATTGGCGGAAGCATACACGATCGAATTCAACGAGATGTGGGGAAGCAGCGGTGACAGTCCAAATCAGTCGGCGTCCCGCTTCGGTATCAGGAAGACGGATAATACCCCACACCGGTTTGTCATCGGCGGGATGCCGATGGAATTGTATTTCAGTCCTTCAGACAAGACCACCTCGAAGATCAATGCCGTGTTGAATGCGGCGACGTCTTCGATCAACGTCTGTATGTATACGTTTACGCGAGACGATCTGGCGCAGACGCTTATTGCTAAAATGAGCGGGGGGACGAAAGTACACGTCGTTATGGATAATAACACCGATACGGGAAACGAATTCGCAACGTTGCAGAGCGCCGGCATGGACGTCCATCTCAAAGCGGCGAGTCTTACCGGATTGCTTCATCACAAGTACGCGGTCATCGATGCGGACAAGCCTGCGGAGACGAACGTCGTGGTAACCGGGTCACACAATTGGTCGAGTGCTGCAGAGACAGCGAACAATGAAAATACTCTGATCATCCACAGCAAACATATCGCCAACCTGTATCTGCAGGAATTCAAGCAGCGGTATGTTGATGCCGGTGGAAGTGAAGACATTGTCCTTTCGGTCAATCAGCTCCAGACCGCTCTGCCGACCAGCTACGGTCTTCAACAAAACTACCCGAACCCCTTTAACCCGTCGACACGTATCCAGTTCTCGATCGTCGACGTGCGGTTCGTCTCATTGAAGGTCTATGACATCCTCGGAAGAAGTGTTGCGACGCTGGTTAATGAACGGATGAGCCCTGGCGTATACACGGTTACATGGAATGCTGCGCGTCTATCGAGCGGCATATATTTAGTGCGCCTGGAAGCAGGAAGTTTTTCAGAAGTCCGAAAGATCGTGTTGATGAAGTGATTCCTGTCGTGCCCTTCGCTAGGTCCCGACAGAAAATGCCGGTCGACGATTCCCTACGGGTCTATGACCCGTAGGGTCGTTCAACGAATCTGCGATTCGTAGAATCGTAGATAAACGACTCGTCGAGGACCTGCTCAAGATGGCCAAACAATGTTCATCCTGGGCACGCGGACTGAGCGAACGCGTTGAAGGACCCCGCGACTGGTCTGGAGGTAACCCCCGTTTAGATTACGTCGGATTAAAACGTACCGCGTCGCCGCACTCTGACAGTATTGATTTTCACGATGACGCTGCGTATTTTAGTCCTCAATTAGAGGAACTGATGTCCGATTTCTCTCGTGAAGAAATACGTCTTCGCTTCTCTTCTGCCACGAACTTCAACGAAATTTTTGATGCGTTCGAGTCGGCAATCAATCAGCACATCGACGATATCGAACTCTACCGCCAACTTTTCTGGAACGATTCCCTTCGCATCGACGAGATTATCTTGTTCGGCGAAAAACTCGCCAAGGAGTTCCCGCACAACGCGTACGATGTGTACATGTGGATGGCGAACGTTTTCGAAGCGGTCTTTTCCTCGGAAGACAATTTTGAACACAGCCTGATGTATTATCAAAAGGCCGCTGCGGTCAACCCGGCCGTGCCCGACCCGTACCTCGATGCATGCGATTGTTACGATCCCGACCTGAATATTCCGCCGCTTGAGTCGTTGATCGATTTTGTGAAAAAAGGTCTCGACAGCGCAAGTGAGAAGAAAAATCTGAGCAGCCGCCTTTCGTATCTCTACCACCTCCTCGGGGATGAAGACCTCGCTGAGTACTATCGTTTGATGGCGGAAGAGGCGGGAGAGCTGCCCCCGTCATGAAGAAGCTCAAGGGGTATCTTTTCATCGCCATCGCCGCGACGTTGTGGGGAGCCTCGGCCACGATCGTCAAGCACCTCTTCAACATCCAGTATCCTCCCCTCATCATCGTCCAGACGCGCGTTTCCATCGCGTTCGTCATACTCGCTGTTTTCTTTCTCCTCACCAACCCGCGCAGCCTGGGTTTCAGATTCCGGGACGTGCCGCATATCTTCCTGGTCGGAGTGTGCGGAATAGCCGGGTCGAACTACTTTTATTATTTCGCGATCAAAGAATCGAATGTGGCGACGGCGATCGTCGTCCAGTATTCAGCTCCGATCATGGTGGCTCTCTACGCCATCGCGATACAACATGAGAAAATGACCCGCTTTAAGCTCCTGGCCTTGATCTTTTCGACTGCGGGCATCTTTCTCGCCGTCGGAGGCCTGAACGGATTGCTCCTCGCCAACCGCAAAGGGATCGTCTTCGCACTTGCTGCGGCGGTCGCCTATGCCATATTCAATCTTGCGGGGAAACCCCTGACAAAAAAATATTCGGTCTGGTCGTCGCTCGTTTTCGCGCTCGGCGCTGCCACGCTTTTCTGGATGGTAGTGCAGCCGCCGCAGACGATACTTGCGGCAGGATACTCCTTCACTGATTGGGGGGTCTTCGCTCTCGTTTCCACGACATCTATCTTGGTCCCGTATTCATTCTATTTCTTCGGGCTCCAATATCTCTCACCGACGCGTGCGATCATCACCAGTACTTTGGAACCGGTCGTCGCAATCGCAACAGAATTCATTTTTTTGGGGGGGACTATGGGTCCGCTCCAGATCGCGGGGGCCGTTCTGGTTGTTGGCTCGATCATTCTGCTGGAGACCACTTCCGGGACTCAACAGGAGGGGACGGCAGAAATCGCATGAGATCACAGAAAAGAGTACAGAAGATACTTTCGGTATTGTCGAACCGCCAGCCCGACCTTACGATCGTGATCGAAAATATTCATGACCCGCACAACGTGAGCGCGATGCTGCGTTCAGCCGATGCCGTCGGGATTAATGAAGTGCAGCTCGTGTACACGAAGGAGAAGTTTCCGAAGATCGGCAAGAAAAGCTCTTCGAGCGCGAACAAATGGGTGGAGAGGCGGAAGTTCGACTCGATAGAGGCATGTTATGACTGCCTCCGCGCCGAGGGGTTCACGATCTACGCGACAAGGCTGGATGACGCGGCCCAAAATCTTTACTCGATCGACCTGACGGTGAAAGCTGCACTCGTCTTTGGGAACGAACACGCCGGAGTTTCCGACGACGCTGCGTCGCTGGCTGATGCCACCATCATGATTCCGATGATGGGCATGATCCAGAGCCTCAATGTCTCTGTCGCGTGCGCCGTGACGCTCTATGAAGCGCTGCGGCAGAGGCTTGGGGGGAAAAAATACGGTGCTGCGAAGTTTTCAACGGCGGAGTTTGAACGCTTGAACGCCGATTGGCTGAAAAAATAATTCTTTACATTCTGTGAAAAACTGTTTACATTCATCGTGATTTTGCGATGAACGGGTTCAATCGGTCGATAGAATTTCAAAAATGACCTGCCTCTGTAGGAGAATTATTATGCGCATGCTCTCACTGACGATTATTCTTGCGGCAATTGCTGTTTCGCTTGCCGGCTGTTCACGTGGAGGGAAGGTCGACGCTGTGAACGCTGAAATGCTTCCCTTGAAGAATAAGGTCATTACTGGTTATGTTACGGGGAAGGGGGGCGTTAAATTGTACGTGCGCATCGAGGGAGACGGCTCTCCGACGTTGGTGCTTCCCGGCGGCCCGGGCTATTCCTTCGATTATCTCCTCCCCGTTTTTTCTGAGCTGGATTCCTCCAATCAAATGATCTACTTAGATCCCCGGGGCTGCGGCCGTTCCGACCGATTCAAGAACCCCGCGCTCTACACCCTTGACAACATGGTCGCAGACGTTGAGTCGCTCCGTACTACCCTTAAAATTTCGGCGCTCAACATCATCGGACATGAAACGGGCGGCATGCTCGCGCAGAAATACGCCGTGAAATATCCCTCGCATGTTAATCGGTTGATCTTATTGAGTACAACGGCGCAAGTTTCGGACCTTTCGATATGGCTGAATAGCTTTAGAGATTTCATGCCAAGGCAGATCGCGGCAACTGTGAAGATGTATGAAAAGGACAGCCTCTTTACCGACGGCCGCTATTCGGATGGATATGAACGGACTGTGCTTTCGGGCATCATGATACCGAATTACTTCGCCTACGCGGCAGATGTTCCCCCCGACTTCTCGCTGCCCGATCGTTCGTGGCAAGTCTATCTTGAAATGTGGGGACGCACAGGGTATTTCGACATCTCGGGAAACCTGAAGGACTTCGACGAGCGAAATGATCTGAAAACGTTGAAGATCAAGACGTTGATATTAGTCGGCGAGAATGACTATATCTCGCCGTTCGTCATGGAATCGGTTGGAAGCTCTATTCCGAGGGCAAAAATGCATACGTTCGAGGGTGCGGGGCATTTCTATTATATAGAAAAGCACGATGAGTTTTTGAGCGTGGTGAAGGATTTTCTCGCAAACTAGAGGATTATTGCTCTACGAACATTCTCTAAGGAAAAGAACAGCGCAAAAAGTTAAATATCGCTGATTTCTTTTCTCTCCCTGTACAGCCCGCCGACAGCTGCTCCGACTATAAATACAATGCACGAACAATATACCCACACCATCGCGACGAGAATGAAGGCGTATGCGCCGTACACTTTTCTGAACGGCTGGAAGGTCGTGAGATAGAGCGCAAATAGAAATCCTGCGATCTTCCAAAGGATGGTTGTTGCGATCGCTGAAAGCAGCGACGAGCGGGTTGTCGTGCCGTAGAACGGAATGAACCTGTACGCAAGGAACGCCATGAGTACGGTGAGAATAAATGAAGTGAGCCGTGCAAGAAAATCGGGGAGTCCAGTCTGCATGGCAACAAAATTGGGACCGAACATTTCCACGCTGTAGCGGGAAATGAGAGTATAAAGCCAGTTCAACGTGTTGATCGAAATGAAAAGCCACCCGAGTGCAAGCACGAGGATCAAATCCTTCAGCTGGCTTAAGAAGATGCCGGCGGTCGATGTGATGTGATAGATCCGGTGGAGCGCCGATCGTACCGAGCTGAACAACGACGTCGACGTATAGATGAGAACGATCGCTCCGAACACTCCCATCGATTGCCTGAACTCCACCAGATCGTTGATTATTCGAAACGTGAGGTTTTTGATCTCTACAGCCTGCGACTGATTCGGCAGCGCCTTCGTCAGGAATTTTTCGATATTCTGCATCGCCATGTCGGACGAATTCAAAACAACGCCGAGCAGGGCGGATACGAGGAGCAGAAGCGGGATAATGCAAAGAAGCACGTTGAAAGCTATTCCGGAGGCGAGAAAGAGAAAATCATCCTCGATAAATCGGCCCATGAGGCCGCGTGAATAGTAACGAGCAGCGTCCCAGAAATTTCTGAAGAAGAAACTTAATTTTTTATCCAATCGGGTCATGTGAAGAGTATTCGTTACAGCGCAGCCAGCTGTCCCAGGATCTGTGACTGAACTAATATTCCCCAGAAGATGACAAACGGCCAGCCGACGATCATCGACATCCAACCAAAGAGTACGGTCGCCGCTACTGTGAGAAATCCTATTGCGAGGGCCTCAGCATAGAGAAACGGGTGGAGCGCCCATCGCTTCACAATTTCAAGGATCGAGAAGCATGAAAAGAACGTTGGCTCTTTAGCATATTGGATCAGAACGAGGGGCATCCAGACAAATAAGATGACCGCGCCGCCAACGATAGTGAGAGTTGTTGCGGGCATGCCGCCGACCGCGATAACAAATGCGATGAATAGAGCAACATACGCCAACCCAGCGAGCAGTACGACGAGACCTTGTTGATAAATATGCCGCAAATTTTTCCACTCGGGTAGAACGGATTCATTTTGCCTGGCAATACCCCGAATGTGCTCGACGACATACCCAACGATGAACGGCAGGCCGATAATAACGACACTGCCGACCAGGAATGATCCTCCAAGAAAAACTTTGAAGAACCAGGAACTGTCTTTAAACATATGAGAAAATGATCGAGCAATATCCATCCATAACCTTCACGGGTAGAGAACAGTGAGAGAATATGAACTTTTTAGTTCTTAAGCAAGGATGTCCCGGAGTTTGTAGTGCTCAAGTTTGGTACAGTGACGGGCACCGTATCGATTTACCCTGCTAGATTTTTCGGCATAATGTGATTTTCAGACTTAGGTGTCCGTCGCCTCCCGCAGCAAATTCAAAATTGACCGCTACCCCGTAGTTGGCAAGAGCCACTTTGTTCGATCGCCGATTCTCTCGAAGGGTTAGTTTCGCAAGGCGAGCCCCGAAAAAATTCGTCGGGACATGCTCATGGTAAACTAGGCGTACGCGATCTGAGAAAGCGATCCAGCTCGAATCGCCGCAGGACACATCGTCCGCAACTCGTAGGGAAGGATCAAGTCGCCGCTTATTGAGTCAAAACAGCAAACTGGGAAGAGGCGAAGGATTGGCACCATTGGACACCTTGCGCCAGCATAGCCATATGGTGACATCTCTCGTAAGGAAGATTGAAAATGTGTTCAAAGTCTTTAATGGAGCGTTGATTCGATCCTGAAATTAAACTAAATCGGCCGAGCGGGGTCGAATAAATTAAAAACGCGAGCCTTCCCTATCGATGATAAAGCTTACTTTCTGTTCCCTCCTCGCAATCCTGTTGCTTTTCCCGGTTAAAATGTTGGCTCAATCGGTCATCCTTCGAGGACGCGTTCTCGAGTCAAAGAGCAGGACGCCGCTCGCGGGCGCCCACGTGAAACTTACCGGCAGCAACGATGCTGCCGAAACATTCATTACATCCACCGACGAGACGGGATACTTTAAGTTCTCAGGTATCGAGATGCATGCGTACTCGCTGGAAGCAACGTACGTCGGTTTCAACATGTACTCGAAAACAATTCATATCGACAGCCAATCGATGGACTTGGCAGACTTGCTGATGACACAGATTCCCATTCAATTGCGAGAAGTGGACGTCGAAGGGTCGCCTCCTCCCGCAGTTCAAAAAGCAGACACGACGGAATTCAACGCCGGAGCATTCAAGACAAATCCAGACGCCGTTGCTGAAGACCTCGTTGGGAAACTTCCTGGTGTGATTGTTACCAACGGGACCGTCACCGCGCAGGGAGAGCAGGTTCAGCAGGTACTGGTGGACGGAAAACCATTCTTCGGCAGCGACCCGACGCTTGCGCTGCGTAATCTTCCCGCCGATGCCATAGCAAAAATTCAGATCTTTGACCAGATGAGCGACCAGGCTCAGTTCACAGGGTTCGACGATGGACAATCGGTAAAAACGCTCAACATCATCACCAGAAACGATAAGCGCAATCAGCAATTTGGAAAAGCGTACGGAGGGTATGGCGACGACGACAGATATCTTGCCGGCGGAAGCGCCAATTATTTCCAGCAAGGGACAAGAGTGTCAGCCATCGGCCTGTCGAATAATCTGAACCAGCAAAACTTCTCCACCCAGGATCTTCTGGGAGTGGTGGGTAGCGGTAATCAGCGCGGAGGAGGAGGTGGTGGTGGCGGCGGATTTCGAGGCGGAGGGGGAGGAGGCGGGGGCTTCCAAGGCGGAGGGAATGTCAGCAATTTTCTTGTCGGACAACAAAACGGCATCGCGACAACAAATTCCATCGGATTGAACTATACCGATACGTGGGGAAGCCATATTACGGTGAGCCAAAGTTATTTCTTTAACCTCACGAATACAGATAATACACAGAAGCTCCACATGCAGTATTTTCCGACTCCCGACTCGAGCACATTCTACGACGAAAACAGCAATGCGAACAGCAAGAACGGCAATCACCGGTACGACATGAGGCTTGAGTACTCGGCCGATACGTTGAATTCAATTATCGATCTCCCAAAAGTATATTTCCAGAGCAATAACTCTTCGAGCATGCTGAACGGTGTTAACACGCTGTCGACGCAGGAATTGATCAACCAAACAGCCAACGGGAGTGACGCGAATACGAACGGAGATAATCTCTCGAACCATATCGTGCTGAGACATAAATTTGATCTGCCCGGGAGGACGATCTCGCTGGACCTCGGAACCAGCTACAATCAGAAGCGGGGTACGACCCTCCAGCAGGCGAACAGCGAATACTATCGCGGTTCCGCAGCCGGCTCCGACACGATCAACCAACAGACGCCGATATTTTCCGATGGTTATACGCTCTCCTCACGACTAGCATACACCGAGCCGATCGGACTAATAAGTCTGCTGCAATTTACGTACAATCCGTCGTATTCAAGGAGCAACTCGGACAACAAAAAATACAATTTTGATGCGCTCACCAACGAATACAGTCTGCCGGATACCGGACTCTCCAATACGTATCAGAACGAATATACAACACAAAACTGCGGGATTGCGTACCGCATAAGGGTATCCGGTTTGAACGCGATGGCCGGTGCATCATACCAGGTTGCCTCGCTTCGGGGTCGGCAGGAGTTTCCTTTCACGAGCACGATAACGAGAACATACTACGATGTACTGCCCAACGCTATGCTAACATATAACATGGCCGAACACACGAACCTGCGCATGTTCTTTCGCACATCGACACAAGCGCCCAGCATCGGCCAGCTGCAGGCCATCGTCGACAATTCCAATCCGCTCCAGCTCTCGACGGGAAACCCGAATCTCAACGAGTCGTACACTCAAACTCTGACGACGCGCTATATGGTCACAAACGTCGACAATGCCCGCAGTACGTTCCTCTTATTGTCGGTTGTGCACACGAACGACTATATCGGGAATGCCACGTTAACGGCGCAGCGCGACACGGTGTTAACCGGGGGCATCCTGATGAATCGTGGCACGCAGCTTTCGTATCCGGTCAACCTCAACAATGAATGGAACGTTAATTCTTTCTTTACGCACAGCCTTGTCGTCGGATTTCTGAAGAGCAATTTGAACTTGACCTCAGGTCTGACGTTCAATCGTACTCCCGGGCTTATCAATCAGGACGTGAACATCGCCGAGACATACGGTCCGAGCTGCGGAGCTGTCCTCAGCAGCAACGTCAGCGAGGATGTCGATTTTACGCTGTCGTACATGGGCAACTACAACATTTCGAGGAACACCTTCGAGCCGGATCTGAACAGCCAGTATTATTCCCACACCGCAACCGTTAAAATGAATTTTATTTTTCTGGATGGAATGGTATTCAGGAATGAGATCGACAACGCGCTCTATAGCGGCTTGAGCGGCGGGTTCGACAAAAATACTGTCTTATGGAATATGAGTCTCGGCAGGAAATTCTTTTCGAAGAAGCAGGCGGAACTGACTGCCTCGGTTGTAGACCTGCTGAATCAAAACAAGAGCGTCAACCGGACGGTGACCGGAACCTACGTGGAAGATACTCAGAACAACGTTCTCGGCCGGTATTTCATGCTGACGTTTACCTACACTGTGCGTTAATCAATTATCCACTATCATACGAGTGTTGCCATGACTTTCCCAGCCGGATTCAGGCATGGCATCACTCGTATCTATGCTGCAGTTCACTTCTTAAAGATCATCCCAAAAAAGTCTTCCATATCTGCCCACGATTTCTTGTCGGCTTTTTCGTTATATGCGATCGGGATGTTGAATTTCTTCCCAGCCTCCGTCGAAGCCGGATTTGTGAAGGCGTGCAAAGCATCAGGATAGTCGATGAATTTGTAGTGCGCCTTCGACGAATCCATATCTGCTTTGAACTTCTTTACCGCTGCTTCCGGATTAAACAAATCGGCCGCGCCGTTGCAGACAAGGATCTTTGCTTTGATGGTGCCGGGTTTCGCGGGCGTCACCGCTGCCAGGCTGCCGTGGAAGCTGACCACTCCCTGCAGGTCCGCTCCTGCACACGCCATGTTCAGCGCAACTCCGCCGCCAAAACAATAGCCGATCGCCGCGATGCGGGTTGGGTCGACAGCTTTGTTCTTTTTCAACAACTCTAAGGCCGCGAGAAAACGGGACTGCATCCCTTTCATATTGCTCATGACGCCGCCGGCCAACTTTCCCGCGTCCGAAGGATTGTCGGCGATTTTTCCGTCTCCGTACATATCGACCGCAAACGCTACATAACCAAGATCCGCAAGCATATCGGCGCGCTTGCGCGAATAATCGTTGTTGCCCCACCATTCATGAACGACAAGCACTCCTGGCATTTTCTCCTTCATCGAGTCTTTATATGCCAGATACCCTTTCATAGTAACTCCATCTGCCGAATACGAAACTTCTTCGCGAACAATTCCGGCGTAAGCTGCGACGGTTGTCATCAATAGACATGTAACAAGAGCAAGGCGCATCATGCGACCTCCATAAATAGTTTAGAGAATAATTGGGTTGGGGGATTGGCTAAATGAATTGTACTAAATTGCTGATTAAGGAGCAACGGCGGGGAGGAGCCGGTCGTGAGGTATTTTGGCTATTAGACCCTTCGACGCGTCCCCCTTCGCGGGACTTGCTCAGGGTGAACAGGTGATGATCATCCTAAGTAAGTGAGCGCTGCGAATGCATCGTCAACGACCCGATGGGCCGTCGACCCGTCGGGAGGGAACATGTAACTACGGTCTAAACCGAAGTAGCTCACTACCTAAGAGCCGCATGGATGGCTCGTCCAAATCAGCTGTGCCGGATCGAAATGATGTCCCCATCGCAGACGAGGTATTCTTTTCCTTCCAGCCTCCAGTGTCCGGTCTCCTTCGCTTTGGCGAACGATCCCCCCTGCTCGATGAACTGATCGTAGGGCACCACCTCAGCCCTGATGAACTTATTGACGAAGTCAGAATGGATTACTCCCGCGGCTTCCTGTGCGGTCATGCCTTTTCGTATCGTCCACGCCCTGCACTCGTCCTCACCGACGGTAAGAAACGACTGCAGTCCAAGGATGGCGTAGGCTTCGCGGATCAGCGTATCGAGGGCCGACTCCTTGATACCGTATTCTCCCATGAACATTGATGCCTCGTCATTCGGAAGCTCGGACATTTCCATCTCGATCTTTCCAAAGAACGAAACGACTTTTGTGCGGCTCCCCTTTTTCTTCTCCGACACAAGACCTACGGTCTCAACGTAACTCTTGAGCTGGGATTCATCGAAGTTCAACGCGATAAGCATCGGCTTGAGTGTAAGGAGCTGATACGTCTTGAGGATGGAGGCTTCCTCTTTTGTGAAGTCGACTTCCCGGAGCGGCTTTTCCTGGTCAAGACTGCGCCGGCATTTTTCAAGCACAGGCAATTCTTTTTTTAGCAGCTCATCCTGGGTCTTCTGGATCTGCTTGTTGATCCGGTCCATGCGCGTTTCGACGATCGACAGGTCGGAGATGAGAAACTCGGTTTCGAACGAAGAAATATCCCGCAGAGCGTCGATGGAACCTTCAGGATGCGGGACTGCATCGTTCTCGAACAACCGCACGACCTGAACCAATGCGTCGTTCGTTTTAACATTCGAGAGGAAGTTCGTCGTGAACTGGGTCGAGCCCGATTCTCCTTTCTTCAATCCGACAACGTCCACAAACTCGATCGTGGCGTGGACAGTGCTTTTCGGCGAAAAGATCGCAGAACATTTATCCAGCCGCGCGTCCGGTATTTTCACGATCGCATGATGCGCTTCGATCTTGGTGAGGACGGAGGGATCAAGATGCGTTTTTGTGATGGTTTGAAAGAGAGTTGATTTTCCTGAGAACGGTAGACCGACGATGCCGATTTGCATAGGAGTGCCTTCAATGAGTGCGAAGCTGTATTACGGAGCAGAAGTTGCCCGGTCAAGATACAAAAATTTGCAGAAAGATATGGGGGAATATCGACAGAGTGGCTGGAGGAAAAAAAGACGACGTACTAGTGCTGTTTCTCAAAAATAATCTTGCAATTTGTAACCGCTAAGACGCCAAGCACGCTAAGAAGTTATGAGTATTAATGAGCAACAATACTCCTGGCGTTCTCCGCGCCTTGGCGGTAAAACACGAAATTATTTATTGGAAACGGCATTAGCGGTCTTTTAAACAGGTCGCAGAAGGAGGCAAAAAAAGGCCTCGAAATCACCCTCGAGGCCCTCAGACAAACGGCAGCTTCCGTTAATTTTGTCTTTGACGCATCATTGCTTCCCGCGCTTTTTTTATTGCTTCATATTTTTCTTTTTGATCCGGCTTCAGCAATGCCTCTATCTTTTCGTCAGTCGACTTCATCATCCCCATCATCGCTTCCCGCCTCGAATCACGGTCGCTGACGGAATCCATCAGTGCCTGCCGCTTGCCGGCCATGTCTTTGAAGATGCTGGTGATCTGTTCCACCTGCTTGTCGTCCAGGCCCAGGGAATCCTTAAGCTGTTTCACCCTCTCTTCAGGGGTCATTCTCATCATCCCCTGAGCCATAGAATTGGCCGTAAAAACGCACGAGACGATCAGCATTGCGAACAACAGCGATAGGTAGTATCGCATAGAACACTCCTTCAATAATTGATGATGTAGTTAATTGAGACCGAGCACGCCATTCCAAGCTCAAGATTTTTATCCACTGGTTAGAAAACCGGCGGTCGCAAAGGTTTAACTATGTTAGTTGATACGGTGAAAGCGATTCGCTCTCGATCATCAAGAATGCATGATGAAAAGCCGTTCTCTTGATCAAAGGCCATCTCCTAGGCTGTGCTGGTTTTTGGCTGACCGTCCAACGTTGCAATTGGCAGTCGATTTTTCTACTTTTTTTTAAGTTCTACGTTAATATATGAAAATGAAACTGACATCCCTATCTGAGCTTCAGCGCCTATTGCCCGAATCCGACCGTCAACCGTCACCGATCCGTGACGACAGCGCCACGTCACACAACGGCAAGGGGAGAAGTGTTCGGGTCTCATTAGAGACCCAAGGAAGAAAAGGAAAGAGCGTGACACTCGTCTCGGGATTGCAGCACAATCCCGGCACGATGGAAGAGATCGCGAAAATTCTCAAGCAGCACTGCGGAGCGGGAGGGACGGTGAAGGAAGGAAAGATAGAAATCCAGGGAGACCAGCGGGTTAGAGTGAAGGAGAAACTGAAGGAGATTGGATATGTTCCAAATGGGTAGAGGGTTTTCACGAATTCAAATGAAAGTTTTTACGACAATCAATAAAGAAATGTCAAAAGGAGTTAAGTATGAAGACGAGAACGCTCGGCAGGAAGGGACCCACAGTGTCGGCCATAGGTCTTGGATGCATGGGAATGTCTGAGTTTTACGGGATCGGCGACGACAAAGAATCAACGGCAACCATTCACCGTGCTCTGGAACTCGGAGTGACGCTTCTCGATACGGCGGATATGTACGGTCCGTTCAAAAATGAAGAGCTCGTCGGCAAGGCGATCAAAGACAGGCGTGAGAGAGTGTTTCTCGCGACAAAGTTCGGCATTGTCCGGAATCCGGCGAACCCGGCACTCCGCGGCATCAACGGAAAGCCCGAATACGTTCGAACATCGTGCGATGCAAGCATGAAGCGCCTGGGCGTCGACGTGATCGACCTGTACTATCTTCACCGGGTTGACCCGGAGACGCCGATCGAAGAAACAGTCGGAGCAATGAGTGAATTGGTGAAAAAGGGAAATGTCCGATTCATCGGGCTGTCTGAAGCGAGCGCAGCGACGCTCCGGCGCGCGCATGCCGTCCACCCGATCACTGCGCTCCAATCGGAATACTCTCTTTGGACACGCGACCCCGAAGAAAATATTCTCGAAGCCTGCCGTGACCTCGGCATTGGGTTTGTGGCCTACAGTCCGCTTGGCCGAGGATTCCTCACGGGTGAAATCAAAAGCATTGAGGATTTGGCGCCCAGCGACTTCCGCCGCCACTCTCCCCGGTTTCAAGCTGAGAATTTTCAGCATAACCTTGAGCTCGTGAAACGAGTTGAAAAAATTGCTCTGGAGAAAAAGTGTACTCCATCGCAGCTCGCCTTGGCCTGGGTAACAGCGCAGGGAGAGGACATCGTCCCGATCCCAGGGACAAAACGTAGAAAATTTCTGGAAGAGAATGTTGCATCCCTGAACGTCGTGCTTTCGGCTGATGACCTGAAGCGCATCAACGAGGTCATTCCCCGCGGAGCGGCGTCGGGAACACGCTATGCCGCATCGGCGATGCCGTCCGTCAACAGGTGAGCCAATGCTCAAAGGCTTGTCCACGTTATATCCATTCTTATGAAGCGAAGAAAGAACAGGGTTCCGGACAAAGCAGCTGGAAGTGCCAATCCAGCGCATTGGAAACTTCCGCCTGTTCTGTATGCTGGAATTGTGCTCGTGATGATCGGATGCATATACTTCGTGATCCGAACGCTGCGCAGCTCAACGACAACTAGTAATACACAAATTGTCGTAAAGGCAGACCACGAGAAGCTGAAACCGGAAGATGCCCTCGCGATCACTGTCCGACGCGCGTACGCTGTAGACAAAAGGTTTCAGGAGGTCTATAATAACGGATGGGAAGCGGCGAACGGAGCGATCGGAGAAGCTTTTCTTTATGCCGCGACCGGCGATCACAATCTGCTCGATAGGTATCTCAATGAGCGTAAACTGACGAAGCTGTTCAATGGAACATGGGTTGACGACCGTGCCTGGATATGCCTTGCGGAATTGTACTGGTGGCGGTTCTCGGGTAAGACCCATACCGAGTGGGTCGAAGATGCGAGAGAGCGGTATCTTGAAGCGAGGAATGAGGGACGGCTTTCGAATCACGAGGGATTCTGGAGCTGGTACAGCTGGCCTCCGAATTCAAATGTCAACGACATGATCATCACGAACAGCAACACGAATCAGATGGTCACCGTTGCGTGCATGCTGTACCAAGCGACACACGACCGGCAATTCTATAACGACGCAATGAGAGTATGGGAAGGGGATCGAAAGTATCCGGGAATTGAGAAAACATTCTACCGAGGCGACGGCAAATGGGAAGGTAAAGGAGGGAGGGCGGCGTTCGGCAAACAGCTTCCGTGGGAAGGGGCGTCGTACCTGGCAGTCGTCGCCGCACTGTATCGAATGACCGGAAACCAGAAATATAAAACCATTGCAGCGGCATCGGCAAAACGCATCATGGATCCGGCGAACGGGTGGGTCGATTCGACGGATTATTATCAGATACGGATGGATGGAAACGGGGCGTTTGTTCATTTCATCTTGGATGCATATCTTGTCGCCCCGGAATCGCTTCCCGATGTACCGCAGAAAGTGGAACGGATGATGGAACACGTCTGGTCGAACCATCACGGGGCATCGTATGTTCTTCTTCATCGGCTGGGCGACGACGGGATACGCAATGGATGGAACCCTTCGGGGGGTGAGGAAGGATATGGCGTCGACCAGGTGGGAACCGTCCATCCCCAATCCCAGGCCGTTCGGGCGTTCGGAGTCCTCGCGTACGTGCTGCATGAGGATTTAAAAAAGTAGGGGCGGAAAAGATCCGCCCCATTATTAGGCTGCCGGGAATTTCTATCGAATTAAATCGTTGCAGAAGGAGAAATCAGCAGACGGAGGATAACGATGAAAATATTATTGATCATAGTTGGACTTGCTGTTGTTGGCGGAATCCTTTTTCAGATAGGCGCGGGAGCAGGAACGAACAATACGGAACACCAAGGAGAGGACAAATCTATGGGAACGACGGCGTTGGATACGGCGACCTTTGCGGCTGGCTGCTTTTGGTGTGTTGAAGCGGTCTTCCAGAACCTGAAGGGTGTGCAATCGATAGAGTCGGGGTACACGGGTGGATCCGTCGCCAATCCGAGCTACGATGAAGTCTGTTCCGGCTCAACGGGCCATGCGGAAGCATGCCAGATCGCGTACGATCCGAAATTAATATCGTATCCGGAATTACTTGAGGTTTTTTGGAAGACACACGACCCGACGACCTTGAATCGTCAGGGGAACGATTCGGGCACTCAATACCGGTCCGCGATCTTTTATCACAACGTAGATCAGAAGAAACTTGCAGAGCACTACAAAAGCGAACTCGATTCATCGGGCGCGTTCGATTCTCCCATCGTGACGGAAATTGTTCCGTTTACAAAATTTTACAAAGCCGAAAACTATCATCAGAACTACTTCAATGAGCACGGGGCACAGCCATACTGTCTGTTCATCATCAAACCGAAAGTCGAAAAATTTAAGAAAGCTTTCAAGGATAGATTGAAGGCGAATTAAAAGACCTATTCACTCGGTTTTCACTCCGCGACAATTCAATGAGGGGCCGTGATTTGAATCGACTTGTTCCTTTTATCGTCCTGACCACTTTGTTGACCGCGCTTTCTTTTACAGATGCATCCGCTCAAATACGCATCGCTGATTCAGTGAGGTCGGAATTTCTCCATGCATGGAACGGATACAAGAAATATGCGTGGGGCCACGACGCCCTGCTGCCTCTGACGAAGAAGCCTCGCGATTGGTATGCAAGTCCGCTGTATATGACTCCGGTCGACGCCTACGACGTAATGGTGCTGATGGGGCTTACCGCAGAAGCCGGCGCGGCGAAGCAGTTGATCCTCGACAGCTTGTCGTTCGACAAGAATATTGAAGTGCAAAGCTTTGAGATGACGATCCGGCTGCTGGGCGGACTTCTCAGCGCTTATGAACTTGACGGAGACAAACGCTTTCTCGTTCTCGCCGAGGATTTGACCATTCGGCTGCTCCCTGTTTTCAATTCGCCGACGGGCATGCCGTACCGCTACGTCAATCTTCAAACGGGGAAAATACGGGACTCGATCAACAATCCCGCGGAGATCGGTACCTCTCTTCTTGAATTCGGCACTCTTAGCAGATTGACGGGTAATCCGGTGTACTATCAAAAATCAAAGGCCGCACTTGTCGCGTTGTACAAGCGGCGGTCTCCGATCGGACTCGTCGGCGGGTGGATCAATGTGCAAACCGGTGAGTGGGTGGACAGCACCAGCCATATCGGCGGGGGCATCGATTCCTATTATGAATATCTCTACAAGGCGTGGCTCATGCTTGGCGACGAAGACTGCAAACAAATGGCAGAAGAGAGCCTTAACGCAGTGAACCGATACGTGGCCGATACCACGCGCGGCGGATTATGGTATGGCGAAGTTAACATGTTCAGCGGAAAGCGGACTGGTACATCGTTCGGCTCTCTCGAAGCATTTTATCCGGCCGTGCTTGCTCTTTCCGGAGACGTAGAAAGGGCCGAGGCGCTAGAACAATCGTGCTTCAGAATGTGGACCCTGTATCATATAGAACCCGAAGAGATCGATTACTCAACGATGACGGTTACCGAGAAGCCATACCATCTGCGCCCAGAAATTATTGAGTCTGCGTACTATCTCTATCGGGTCACGGGAAACACTAAATACAGGGAAATGGGATTTACATATTTCAATGATATCGTAAAATATTGCAGGACAGACGAGGCGTATGCGGCGCTGAGAGACGTAACAACAAAAGATAAATCCGATGAAATGGAAAGTTTCTTTTTTGCCGAGACTCTCAAATATTTCTACCTCCTTTTTTCGGCTCCTGAGACGTTTAATTTCGAGAGGATAATTTTTAATACGGAGGCACACCCGCTTCGAAGGATTAAAGGGAAATAATGCTATGGGAACATTTTTCGCTGTATTTACTAGGTTTTCGCGTTCAACGGCTTCCAGCAACATGAAACTCCTGAGTTTAATTATCGTCATAGCCTTGGGGAGTACGGCATCGCTGTCTGCAGAACAGCCGATAGAAACGGGGTACAAAGTGGTCAACGGAGTCAGTCTCTATTACGAAGCGATTGGGGAAGGAGTCCCGATCGTCGTCGTCCACGGCGGCCCAGGCTTGGACCACGGCTATCTGCTTCCGCAGATGGCGGAATTGGCGAAAGGATACAGACTCATTTTCTACGACCAGAGGGCGATGGGGAAATCGTCAGCCGATTTTGACACGAGTCAGATGACGATGAACAGTTTCGTGGAGGATCTTGAAGGAATTAGGAAAGCTTTCGGTCTGGAAAAAATGAATCTCATGGGCCATTCATGGGGAGGATTGGTGGCGATGTTTTACGCGATAAAATATCCTTCTCATCTGCAGTCGCTGATCCTCGTTAATACGACGCCTGCGAGTTCGGTACTGCGAAATTTATCCTTTGGCATCATGTCGCTGAAGACCACGAAAGAAGACAGCATCTCCCAAGTGCAGATTGCGGAGACGGAAGGCTTCCAAAAGAGAGATCCGGCGGTCATGGCGAAATTCTTCCGGCTCCTTTTTCACGCATCCTTTCACAACAGACAATATGCCGACAGTCTTACGCTTTCCTTCGATTCTTCTTACGCTGCGAAAAGCGTGATGGTGCATCAGTTGAATAACGACACGACGCTTCGTTCGTACGACATTTTTGCCAAACTCGACACTATTCAATGTCCCGTTCTTATCATCGGAGGATCGGACGATGCAGTGGTTCCCGGCGCGAATGAAAAGATCCGCGATCATCTTCACGGAGCACAATATATCCTCATGCCGGGGTGCGGCCACTTTCCGTTTGTCGAGTCGCCGGACAAGTTCTTTCCCGCGGTGAGGGAATTTCTGAAGAATCCGACGCAACGAAATTTCTGAACAGCCAAACGCTATCAGGTGCTTCCCCCAGAATCTGTCGTTGGAGAGAGCGCCGTTGTGGAACATTATTCCAAATTCGCCGTATAGAAATTCACATTTGTTCATTATTTCGAACCTACATTGATTCCTATGGTCAGCATTAATGATGTTACGAAAAAATTCTCCGCGGTCGTCGCCCTGGACAATATTTCGCTCGATATTCAGAGCCAGGAATTCTTCGGCCTCCTCGGGCCCAACGGAGCCGGCAAAACCACATTGATGAACCTTATCGTCGGATATCTTAACACAGACGGAGGCGCAATCACGATCGACGGAGACGCAGTATCGCAGGATACTCTCGAGTTGAGAAAAAACATCGGCTTCGTCCCTCAGTCTTTAGCGTTGTACGACGAAATGAACGCCCAGGAGAATCTCGAGATGTTCGGCAAGTTGTTCGGAGTTCCTGATGCTGTGTTGAAGCAGCGCATCGCCGACCAGCTCAAGGCCGTCGAGTTGTATGAACGTCGTAAGGACAAGGTCAAGAACTTTTCGGGAGGAATGAAACGCCGGTTAAACATCATCGCAAGCATGCTTCATGACCCCAAAGTGTTGTTGTGCGATGAGCCGACCGTGGGCGTTGATCCTCAATCGCGCAACGCGATCTTTGATTTCCTAACGGGGCTGAACAAACAAGGGAAGACGATCATTTATACGACGCATTATATGGAAGAAGCCGAGCGTTTGTGCAGCCGGATCGCGATCATCGACCATGGGAAAATCATCGCACTCGGGACGACGGATGAATTGCTCGAGAAGCTTCCGTATGAAGAGACAATCATGATCACACGGAATGACGTTACTGCTAAGCAGAAGGCGATGCTCCAGGAATTTGGCTCTCTGGAAGACGTCGACGATCATTATGAACTGAAACCAACAGCCGGATTCAAGTTATCAAGGTTCTTTGCACGCATGGAGGAGACGGGTATCAAATATCAATGGATCGAACTGCACCGGCCGACGCTTGAAGCGTTGTTCCTCCAGCTAACAGGAAGGAGATTGCGGGATTGAAAACGATCATTCAGCTGTTCAGAAACTCTTATCGGATCTTCTGGAACGACAAAGTGGGTGTCGCACTGACCTTCCTTGTTCCGCTGGCGTTGATGAGTATCTTCGGCTCGATTTTCGGCGGATCGGGAGCAGGGCCGCAGGGTATCCGGCTTGCAGTTCTAAACCAAAGTTCCGCGGCGGTCGCCAAGGAGATCGAGAATGCGCTCGACACATCCAAAGCTTTCCAGACAATCAAATCCTATAAGGACGAGAATGGAAAACAAGTCCTGTTTGATTCTGTTTCCATCAAAGAATATGTCCGCGCAGGGCGCGCTTCGGCAGCGCTCATCCTGCCGTCGGATGCATACTCAGACACGTCGCTGGGGCTGAGCCTGAAATTCTATTTTGACCCGAAGAATGATATTGAGATACAAACCACAAAAGGGTTGATCAAGCAGATCGTCTTCTCGCAATTTCCGTCGATCATATCTCAAAGCGGCTTTAAGCAAGCCGAGCGGTACCTCGGGACAAAAGAAGGGGAAGGATTTAAACGGGGAATCGCTTCGACGCTTCATAAATATTTCAAGGTCGATACCAATGCTTTCCTGCATCCGAACTTTTCTAATAAGCTAAGCACGGGAAACGATTCGACGAAAAAGAGTTTCAATTTTATGGACAAGATCATCCGTATAGAAGAGCAACAGCTCGTCGGGCAGGACTTGAAAAATCCTTGGGCGACGCGGAGTGTCGGCGGATGGGCCATGACGTTTCTTTTGTTTACCTTGACGGCCTCGTCTTCCTCACTGTTCGATGATAGAAAATCGGGAGTCATGCTTCGGCTCCTGACCTCTCCTGTTTCACGCGTCCAAATTCTATGGAGTAAATATCTCTTCAACATGTCGCTCGGAATAATCCAATTATTGTTCATGTTCGTTGCCGGCTGGTTGTTGTTCGACGTCGACATATTTTCGAATCTTTTTAATCTGTTGTTGATCATTATCGCAGCGTCGATGGCATGCACATCGTTCGGAATGCTCCTTGCTGCTTTTTCTCAGACACGGCAACAAGCGCAGGGATTGGGTACATTTTTCATCTTAACAATGAGTGCGGTCGGAGGGGCGTGGTTCCCGACAGCTTTTATGCCGCCCACGATACAATTCTTCAGCAAGCTGACGATCGTCTATTGGTCGATGGATGGATTTCTTGAAGTTCTCTGGAGAGGTGTCGGGTTATCATCGATCCTGCCAAACCTGGGAATTCTCGTCGGGGTCAGCGTTGCAGTGAGCATCATCAGCGTACGGCGGTTCCGGAGCGGCGATATTTTCTCATAGCCCGGGATAACAGCTGAACGGCCTCCCGCAAAGCCGCAGAGGCACGAAGAATTTGTTTTTAATACAATCAGGCTTTTGAGCCAATTGTGCTTTTGGTTTTATCAGAACTCCCGACTATCGCTAAGCGGCAATGACTTTTATTCCCACAATCCCTCGTCGATATCTCTTTGTTTTGGCTGGGATTTTCTGGACCATAGCCGGAGGGATCCTTTGCACGCGGGCGATGATCTGGCTGGGGATGCTCTCGCTCACTACAGCGGTTCTTGTCGCTCTAGTGAGCGTCATATGCGCTGGGGCGGGATACGTGCTGGGATTTTCAAAGATCGTCGTGAAGAATATCGTTCGGATCGACGGAATGCCGAACCGCGCGCACATTTTTGCATTTACTTCCGCGCGCGGTTATTTCATGATCGCCCTGATGATGACGATCGGAGTTACCCTTCGCAATTCATCCATCCCAAAATACTACCTGACGATTCCATATTTTGCGATGGGGATCATACTCCTCATCGGCAGTGTTCAGTTCTATCGCCGGTTCATTTTTTCCTATCGTAAATCCCCCTTCGGCTGACCGTGCGCAGCAAAAAAAAAATCCCGCCGTTTGGGCGGGATTTTCTAAAGACCGTTGTCGGCTGTGCTTAGACAACCGATACGTTTGTCGCTTGGAATCCTTTCGGACCCTTCTCGACTTCGAATTCGACCTTGTCGCCTTCGTTCAAGCTCTTATAGCCGTTGCCGGTAATAGCGTTGAAGTGGACGAACACGTCTTCAGCTCCTGCTTCGCGGGAAATGAATCCGAATCCTTTAGTTGCGTTGAACCATTTGACTGTTCCTTTTTCCATGGAACACATCCTTTCGTGTATATGTGTAACCCAAACTACCGTTGGGCAAGGTGTACGCCGAAAATACTGTCTCTTATAGCACTCATTGATGGCGATTCGACCTTGGAAGGATTCGTTCGGTTCATCAGCAGGATTCTAAAAGCTCCCAACCGGGAGATAAAGACGGTGTACTGTTTTTGGTATTGTTAATATAAACATATCTATTGTTAATTCCTAATTGAATCTTTGTTTTGCATCACGCCGAAGGTAGCAGCCCGGAAGGGCCTATGGCAGGCAGGGTATCGGTCAAATTGCGCAGATCGAGGGCAATTGGGCTGATTCTTTGATTCTCACCAATCATTTCGTATTTTCATCATCATGCGAGACAGGCTAGAATACATCGGCTACATATTCATCGGGTGGATCGTGCGGCTGATGCCGTGGGAAACCGTTAACCGGTTCGGAACAATTGTAGCATCGATCGTTTTTTATGCCATCCCGATTCGACGCTCCCTGACACTCGACCAGCTTCACAAAGCATTTCCCGGCAAAACTTCCGAAGAAATAAAAGGAATCGCTCTTGCGGCGTACCGCAATCTTATTATCACTCTCCTCGAGGTGTTTTGGTTTTCGCATCTGAGCGCGGATAAGATAAAGAAAATTGTCAGCATGCCGGACACCAGCGTGATGGATGCGCGCCTAAAAGAAGGGAAGGGGCTGATCATGCTCGGCGGGCACTTCGGCAATTGGGAACTGATCGCTATTGCCGTGGGTCTCATAAGTCATCATCCCTTAACGATTATTGTCCAGCGCCAACGGAACAAGTACGTTGATGAATTCATGAACAAGAGCCGCACATTGTTCGGGAATAAAGTTGTAGAGATGGAAAGGGCTCCACGGGAGATTATCTCTACGCTTCGCAACAACGGTGTCGTAGCCATCCTTGCCGACCAGAGCGGCCCGCAGGAGGGGCTTTTCGTAGACTATTTCGGGCGCCCCGCGTCGACTCATCGAGGGCCGGCAGTTTTCAGTGTACGGACGGGAGCGCCGATCATCATGGCGTTTATTATTCGCCAGGCCGACGGATATTACAAAGTCGAGTTTGAAGAGGTCGACACGCACGCTGTCAGCGGCACGGACGATGAAAAAGTAGAGCAGATCACGGCCCGTCATGTCGCGATGCTTGAAAAATATACTTCGCGATACCCGGACCATTGGTTGTGGATGCACAAGCGATGGAAACACACGCCCCAACCCACCAGTGATAAAGTACATGCAGCCGCCAAATAGGATCCTCGTTTTTCAAACAGCCTTTCTCGGCGATGTGGTGCTCACCCTGCCCCTGGTTCAAGTGCTCCACCGGGAATTTCCGAACACCCAAATCGACTTTCTCACGACCCCGAAAGCCGCGGCAATTCTTCGGAATCATCCGGCCATCAATTCTGTGATCGAGTATGATAAGCGCGGCAGCCAGCGCGGCCTCAGAGGAATATGTTTGATCTCGCGCGCCCTCAAAGCCGGGAGGTACGATGTTGCGCTCGTTCCGCATCGATCGCTTCGCAGCGCTGTCGTTGCCGCACTGAGCGGGATTCCCCTTCGGATTGGTTTTGATGCGAGCGCCGGCAGATTTCTTTTTTCAAAAACCGTTTCTTACGAAAGAAATATACACGAGGTTGAGCGCAATCTTCGCTTTGCGGAAGCGCTGAGCATACGCATTTTGCAGAAGGAACTTCCTTCGGTGTACCCTTCTGTACAAGACGTGGATATTGTTGACCGCTTCTTCTCCGCAACGCACATTGAACCGAAGGCCAAGCTGATCGCCATCGCTCCTGGCTCTGTCTGGAATACCAAACGATGGCTCACCGAACGGTTTTCCGAACTTGTCAAAAGGCTTTCGTCGGCAGGAATAAAAACCGTTTTGGTCGGCGGGGGAGAGGACGAAGGATTGTGCAGGCGAATCGCAGCGGAATCGCAAGGGACTGAAATTTATGTCGCGGCCGGAAAATTTACGCTTCTTCAATCGGCTGAGCTTTTGCGCCGATGCTTCGCACTTGTCTCGAACGACAGTGCACCCATGCACCTTGCCGTCGCGGTGCGAACGCCCGTCGTTGCGGTTTTTGGTGCGACTGTTCCATCGTTCGGGTTCGCCCCATACGGAGAAAAGGATATTGTTGTTCAAACGGAGGGTTTATCCTGCCGGCCGTGCAGCATTCACGGGGGCGACAAATGTCCTATCGGGACATTCGATTGCATGGTGAGAATTTCAGCCGAGATGGTATTTGAGAAGGTTATCCACCTGTAACGTTTTTCCCCGACTAGAACTTTATGTCGTTCGGGTTCTCTTCCCCTTCTTTCCAATTCGCTGTTGCGTGCTTGTCGCATGTTGCCGGCTGGTATTTCACGTTGAACACTTCTGTCATGGTTTTCGGACAGTAAGGAGTCGCCAGCTTATGAGTCTCGGCGCAAATCGTGTCCACCACGACTCCCTCCGGCATGTTGAAATACTCGTTGGTGATGGGGATCGTCCGGTCTTCATAAACATATTTCATCACTCGTCCCCATAACGGCGCTGCTGTCCGCCCTCCTTGTCCGTCGGCAGAGGTAAATTTCACCTGCTGGTCGTCGAAACCGATCCATACCCCCGCCGCGAACTCGGGCGTAAACCCTACGAACCATGCATCGGCAAAGTCCTGTGTTGTCCCTGTTTTGCCCGCTGCCGGAAGATGGAAGAAATGGCGCACCCGTCCGCCGCTGCCGTGGTCCACGACATCCTGGAGCATCGACGTCATAATATATGCGGTTTCCTTGCTCATCACTTCTCTCTTTTCCGGTACGTTCTCTTCGATGACATTTCCATCTTTGTCTTCGATCCTCAAAATGCTTGTTGGCTGGACGTAAACGCCTTCGTTGGCGAAGACACCGAACGCGGCCGTGAGTTCGATTGGTCTTACGGTTGCGGTGCCGAGTGCGATGGATTCAAACGGGGGTATCGGGGTGGTTATTCCCATGTGATGAGCTAGTTCTATTACCTGATTCTTTGGAGCAATCTCCATGATGGCGCGGACAGCGATGAGGTTGATTGATTCGCGAAGTCCCTCGCGCAGAGTATATTTTCCGCCGATCGTACCGTCGAAATTCCCCGGAGTCCACCGCGAGCCGTCTTCCATCATTAACGTTACCGGCTGGTTCAACAATTCAAATGTCGGCGGATAACCGTTGTCGATCGCAACGGTGTAGACGAAAGGTTTAAACGCAGATCCCGGCTGCCGCACGATTTGAGTTGTGTGATTGAGCCCGTATTTGAATGAGCGGAAATTCGCGCCGCCCACCATCGCACAAATATTTCCGGAATGAGGATCGACGATGATCAATCCAACCTCGATCGTTGTCCAGGCTTTTTTCACGGAGTCGATAAAGGGGCGGTTGCCGCGAAGCGCCACATAGATGCTGTCCCTTTCACCGCGGCTTGTCGATTTTCGCGTGACGATCACGTCTTCAATGCTCTTGTCGATCGCCTTGTTTAGGATCTCGGTGTTTGTCTTCCAATTCCAAGTGGTGTCGAATGCCGGCTGGATTTCTGCCAGATGTTCCTCGACCGCCCGGTTCGCATACCTTTGCATTCGGCTGTCGAGCGAAGTGTAGACCGAAAGCCCGTCTTTATAGATATCGAAACCGTACTTGTCGGCCTTTTGAAGAAGCTGCTGACGGACATATTCCACGAAGTGGGGAGCAATGCCTGTGAGCGTTAACGCGTCGCTGCTGTTGAATCGCAGGGAGTCCCGGCCGATCGAGTCGGCCTCTGTCTGCGTCAGCTTGCCGTACTTGACCATTTGAGAGAGGACGATCTCGCGGCGCAGAAATGCTCGTTCAGGGTGTTTGATGGGGTCGTAGTAGAATGGCCCTTTTGCCATGCCGATAAGAAGCGAGGATTCCGCGAGCGACAATTCTTGCGCGGACTTATCGAAGTAAATCGATGCAGCAGCCGAGATTCCATATGCTCCGCGCCCGAGATAAATATAGTTGAGATACATCTCGAGGATTTCTTTTTTTGTATACGTTCTCTCGATCTGCACAGCGGTGATGAATTCGCGGATCTTCCTGGTTGCCTTGTCGAATGCGTTTTCCTGAGAGCTCTTCCAATTATAGAGGTTGCGGGACAATTGCATGGTAATCGTGCTGGCTCCCTGATTCCTTATGAACGCCAGTGGAATACGCCAGATGACGACGCCCCAGTGACCGTAGAAATCCTTGTCCTCGGTGGAGATCAAGGCATCGATCGTGCTCTTCTGGATCTTGTCGTACGAAATGTAGGTTCTGTTCTTCAAATAGAATTGGCCGAGAACCTCGCCGTCGTACGATAAGACCTTTGTCGCCAGTTCCGGCTTCGGGTTTTCCAGCTGCTCGAGAGAGGGAAGGCCGGCGAAGACCAGCTTCATGAAGACTATGAAAAGGACCAAAAGCGCAGCGGCCCCGGCCGCGAACGCATACCAGTATTTTTTGAAAAAGTTTTTGCTTCGCAGATACATCTCGTCGCGGTATTTCGGTTCGGTAAAATACCGTCGCATTTGCTCGGAGCTGTAGCCCCCTTTTTGGTTCTGCTTGCGGGGATCGTTTGGCGGTGTCTTTCCCATGCGTTAGTCTTTTTTCCAGGTTTTAAGTTCTACTGTGCTGCCATCGAATTCGGCATAGGTGGAATATGAAATCCAGTCGCCGAGGTTGATATAGAGGCCGTTGCCGATCTGCTGAGACGACGGGACATGTCTGTGCCCCATGATGACAACGTCGCACCCTTCGTTGATCTTCTCCGTTGCGAACTGCAGCATGCCGTCGGTTTCACCGTAGTCTTTGTTTGCAGTATATTCGCGGCTGCTTCGTGAAGTGCCTCTTGCAATCGGAGCAGTAATATCGGGGTGGATTAATGAAAAGATAAAAATGCTGAACCTGTTCCGCAATACCCTTTTAAGGATCCGGTATCCCGCGTCTCTCAGCGCGAGTCCGTCGCCGTGGTGGAAATAGAATTTCTTCCCATGCAGAATCAGGGAAAAAGGATTTTTGTAGACCGGAATGCCGAGGTCTTTCGGAAAAAAATCCTTCAGCCAAAAATCGTGATTGCCGGCGACGTAATGGACAGCGATGCCTTTTTCAACCAGCCTCGCGAGTTTCGATATGGTGTGATGGTAGCCGCGCGGAATGACGTACTTGTATTCAAACCAGTAGTCGAAAAGATCCCCTACGATGAAGAGTTGTTCTCCGTGTTCTTCTACATGCGACAGAAACGATAGAAGCCGATCTTCCTTTTCTTTTTCTCTGTCCCGATCGTGTAACCCTAAATGCACATCTGAAATAAAAAAAATACTTTTCATCGCCTATTGCGTTACCGTGAATGTCAGTTCTAACGGCTGAGAAGAGCGGTTGCACCATCCCTCAACATCCGAACAGAAGAAATAGCGTATCGTGCCTTTCAGTGAATGTTTGCCTTTTGGGATGTCTTTATCCAGCGTAAATGAGTACTTTATCGGCCGCTTCGTGTCGAGGTAGCCCGTTTTTGCCACTTTTGGCATCGACGTCACGCCGGTAAAATGCACGAGCGAGTCCTTTTCAAACTCGAATTCGACTGCAGGGTCGGTGTTGATATGCATCCCTTCTTCCGGAGCGAAGGAGACGACGATCTCGCCTTTTGCGCCGGGCTTCAAGGATGCCGAAGTCAGACGGATATCGCACTTGACCTGACGAAGCTCTTCGCTGCTCGAAGTCACTGGAGCTGAGAACAAGTACAAGCACAGAATAACTAACGAAAGGGTACGCATAAAAATCACTCCACACGAGCTACGAAGTTTGCGCCGCCCGGGTATCGTCGACCCGTTGCAGCAGCACCAAACCAATGATGAAAAAGGCCCCGACTGAAAGAATGGAAAGCCGTTGGTTATTTGTAAGATACGAAATCAATCCGAATAAAAAAGTGCCGATCACCGCCGAAGCTTTTCCGCATAATCCGTCGTAAAATCCGAAGAATTCCGCCTCCCGTTCCTTCGGAGTCAGAAGAGCCATCAGGCTCCTGCTTGCCGATTGGGCTGCGCCGAGGGAACTTCCTGCAATTATGGCAATGCCGAAAAACATTGCTTTTGATTGGACAAAGTAAGCGGCTGTCACCACGACAAGCCACAAGACGAGGTTTATGTCGATCGTTTTTTTCGGACCGATCTTGTCTGTTACAACGCCAAAGACGAGCGACCCGACGATGCCGGATGCCTGCACTACCGCAAAGAGCGCGATGATCTCTTTTAAGGAAAAATTGAGCGAATGTTGTGCGAAGATCGAGGCGAACGAGATGACCGTCAGGATTCCATCATTATAGATAAAGAATGCGAGCATGAACCGCGCAACCTGCTGGTAATCCCGCAGATGAGAAATGGTCTCGGTCACTCTCTGCCAGCCCGCACGCACATACGACGGCTTCTGCTGGAAGGTCACCTTATGGTCCCGGAAAAAAAGGAAGAGGGGGGAGGAGAACACAAGAAATATGATCGCGGCAAGGACAAAACTGAACCTGACGTTTCCCAGATTCGAAGCAACAAATCCGTTCGCATAGAGGGGCATGACGAGGATGAGCGTCGTGAGCGACCCGATGTAGCCCATTGCATAGCCGTAACCGGATACTCTTCCGTAACTCCTCTCTGTCGTAATGTTCGGCAGAAATGCGTCGTAAAAAACGATTCCACCTTCAAAACCGATATTCGCCAGAATGAACAACGCCATGCCGGCGAGAATCATTCCTTGGTTCACGAAATAAAGAAGCGATGTGCACACGACGCTCACGACCGTGAACCCGAAGAGAAATCTCTTTCTTCGGCTCGAAAAATCTGCCGCTGCACCGAGAACGGGGGCGATGGCAGCTGTGATGAACATCGAGATGCTGACGGCGATGCCCCAGAGAAAATCTCCCCGGCCTTCTCCGCCGGCAACAATGTCTTTGAAATAGAGCGAGTACCCGACGGCGATGATGATCACCGAAAACGACGTATTTGCGAAATCGAACAGCGTCCAGACGAATATTTGAAACCGAGACGCTTTACGCTGAGACGGGACGGGGAGGCTCGTCATCTTATTAATCGCTTCCTGCTTTTTTCTTTGGGAGGGAAGGTTGCTTGTGGTCCGACGTTTCGATGAGTCCCCGTCCCCGTTTCTCGAGCGTTCCGTCGGCCTTCATGTCGTGCAGGATTGAATCGAGGATCCCGTTGATAAATTGACCGCTCTTTTCCGTGCTGAAGTGTTTTGCAATCTCGATTGTCTCGTTGATCGTGACCTTCGGGGGAATGTCTTCGCAGTAATAGAGCTCGCAGATTCCCATCCGAAGGAGAAGCTTGTCGATCAATGCGATGCGGTCGAAGTTCCAGTTTGCCGCTTTCTTTTTGATGATCACATCGATGGCGGGCTGGTGTTCGATCGTACGCTGGAGGAGGCTTTGCGCAAACGCGAATTCGTCCTCGTGATCGTGAAGCTCAACAAAAATGTTTTCCACGATATGAGCGATCGGGTCTTTGGAGAGCTCGAAAGCGTAGAGAGCCTGCATCACTCTCTCGCGAATGATGCGGCGTTTGTACACTTGCTGATGTTCCTTCATGGTCACCCTTTGGGATCTGCCGTACCGTACCGTGGATAGGAGTCATCGAACAATGCTTGCCGGTGCGTTTTCCACATGAACAAAGGTACGGAAAAAGATGCCCGGAGGCAACGATTGGAATGCCTGGTTAGTGATCAATATTAAGTTTGATGCGAGAGGTGACGGACACCTCAGTCCAAAAATCACATTATGCCGGTGTATTATGCAAGGTGAATCGTAAAGGTGTCCGTCACCTTTCCAAATTTTAGCACTACCCAATCGCTTGACCTTCTGCCTACAATTTGCAAGATTTGATTTGATATTAAAAAAAACACTTAGTTATAGAATGTTCCGGGAAGATAATATGCCAATTAGGTTGCGCGAGATCGTTTTTGTCATCGTGTCATTTGCGCCGTGCTCTTCGCTTTTTCCCCAGGAGGGAAAAGTCATGCCGGTTACGTACGATACTTCCCGTTGTGACTATTGCAGGATGTTTTTCCAGGAAAAGAAATTTGGAGGCGAGCTGGAGACCCTCAACGACAGCATCGTGAGATTCGATGCGTCGGAATGTATGGCTGCTTTCTTGATCGCCGGAAAAGTCCCGGACGCACAGATCAAAGGAATGTGGTCGGTCTCTTACCTATCCCCGAACGTTCTGGTCAACGCCGGCAAAGCATGGTACCTTCACAGCGACAAGCTCATGAGTCCGATGGAGGCGAATATTGCTGCATTTCCGACAAAGCAAGCCGCTGACTCGGTTCGTTCGAAGCTAGGAGGTGAAACACTGAATTGGGAAGGAGTACTCGATTATATCCGAACTCGATGGTTTCGAAAAAAATGATTGGCAAATTAATAATTGGCCGAGCAATAGTTGAAAGCATCGGAGTAAAGGATTTCATGAATCTGAGTGCTCGCGGAATTTTCAAGTTTGTGGCGGAGGAGATGGTGAGGATTATCGGGCGTGTCAGTTCTTTGTATGCTTGCGCTAGTAACTATTTCCCTTTATTTTGAATTACGAATGTTAACGCAAGTATTCCAGCTTTCGAAATATCCAGCATTAGATTCTCCGACGCTTCGTTCCAATCTGCGTGCACACCTCATGGATGGCGCTCTGTTCGGGCTCGCCATGAGTTTTGTTTCTTTTAATACCATTCTCCCGGTTTTCATCCAACAGGTCGGCGGCAGTGATGTAGCCATTGGAAGTGTTCCGGTCCTCTGGACGATCGGCATGAATTTTCCCCAAGCTATTGTCGTCCGTCTGACGAGTTCTCGAAAACTTATGAAGCCTCTTGTCCTGAGTTATGGGCTGCTGAACAGGCATTCATTTCTTGCTGTAGGTGTCTTCACATTTTTCTTTGTTAAGCACTTGCCGGCGGTCATTTCCATTCCTCTATTGTTAGCCTTGATCTTTTCCACCGCAGTGACCGGGAGTTTTGGTGCCCCAGTGTGGTTCCATCTTTTCACGAAAACGACTCCGATGAAGCTTCGGGGAAAACTCCTGGCAATTCGTCAGCTTTTAAGCTCGTCACTCGGAATACTTGGCGGATCGGTGGTTACGTTCGTTCTTTCGACATTTGCGTTCCCGGAGAATTTTGCGCTGTTATTTGTCATTGCGTACGTCCTATCGATGGCGTCGTATCTGTATCTGCGCAAATTGAAGGAACCGGCCGCCGAATCACAATATCCCGACCCGGAGCCTCCATCGAGTACCTTTGCGGATGCAAGAACGATTCTCAAGCGAAATTCGAATTTTAGAAACTTTTTGCTGGCGGATGCGTTCACTCTAATGTCGATGTCCGCATCGGCTTTTTACGCAGTGTACGCGATAGATAAATTCGCCGTACCTGCTTCGTATGCGGGAACGTTTACCGTGATCGTTATGGCAGGGATGGTCGCAGGGAACAGCGTCTTTGGCTACCTGGCGGACTCGTTCGGACACAGGATGACGTTGATCGCTCTGGCGCTGTCCTCTGTAGCAGCAAGTACGGTTGCCATCTTCGCGGCAAACATCCTCATCTATGGATTTACCTTTATCTTCATGTCATGGACGGTCGGTTTACAGGTCATTTCGCGGTTGTCGTTTGTTGTTGAACTCTGTTCTGAGGCGGACCGGCAGACGTACATCGCGATGACAAATACGATCACAGCGCCGACAGTGGCGGTTGGCATTTTGTTCGGATGGCTTGCACGCACCTACGGCTTTCAGTTAATGTTTGCCCTTGCGGCTCTTACCGGCCTGTTCGCTGCGGTCTGCCTTTATTTTTTCGTCCGTGATCCGCGAATCGAAGACAGGATGAAGGTGATTGGCACTGCTTCTCGTAAATGAGCGACTATTGATGAACCACTGAGACCCCGGGGGATCCAACAACCTGCGGGTATCAAGGTCAAGAGCCCTTTGACGTTTTCGATTTCCTGCTGTGAAGGCGTCATTTTGTTCTCGGTAAAAGGAAACACTGGTTATTGGCAATCGCCAAGTACCGGTTACGCTGAAACGCCGCACAATTTTCTTACTACCGCGTTATTGTCATTGAAAGGCAGAAATTGGCCCCTATTATATTACTTGGAGATTCGATCACGGCGGGGTTTCCAACCGGTACGCTTTTAAAAGAATTTTCTGTCGTCAACAAGGGAGTGGCCGGCGACAGGACCGATCGCGTGTTAGAACGATTGAACCGAGACGTTATAGACCTTGCACCTTCTGCCGTATTTCTTCTGATTGGAATCAATGATGTCGGGGCAGGTTTCTCGAACAACACACTGCTGGTTAACTATGAACGATTGATTCTGAGAATCACAAAGAATGCTCCGGGCGCAAAACTTTTCCTGCAGTCAATTCTACCAACTCGAGGGATTGAAAACCGTCCGCTGGAACGAATACAACTCCTCAATGTAGAAATTCATAAGCTTGCGATGAAATACGGGGTAAAGTTTTTGGATATTTATACGTTGTTTGTCAATGAGAAAGGGGATCTCGCAGAAGAATTCAGCGACGATGGACTGCACCTAACGCCTGAGGCTTATGAAAAATGGGCGGAATACCTGCGGCAGATTTTTGCAACAATGTTGTGAATGGAGACAAGATGCGGGTAATTTCAATAAAGCAAATCACTGGCGAGGTCTTGAGGATGACATGGGACGACGGACATGTCAGTCCGTTTACGCTCCGCCTTCTCCGCGATGAATGCCCTTGTGCCGGATGCAAAGGAGAAACAGTGTTGCTGCATACGTTTCAACCCTCGCCGCAGCCCGAGCTTCCAGGCCGTTACGATGTGAAATCGATTTCGCCCGTAGGCAGTTATGCCATCCAGATCGTATGGGGAGACGGGCACGACACCGGCATTTATGCGTGGGATTATTTGCGTTCTATTTGCCCATGCGATGAGTGCGCAAAAGAAAAGAATTAGAACACATTTCTAGAATCCTCGACAGGTAATTCCGAACATGAGCCGTGGACATGGGACAAAGTGGACACGGATTGCATCCCTCGTGGAGGATCTCGATCGTGAAGCGCGGGGACGGTGATTCAGTGTCGGAGATTCGCTGCTGCTCTAAGGATAAAGCCCCCGTATCTTGTCCGCCCTCCAAATCTATATTTGAAACCCTCCTTCGTATCTCTTGTCTTGATTCTATTTTTTCTTTTTCGGATGTTTGGTGAGTTACGATCGATCCGCGGCTGCGGGATAGTCCTGGACAAATTGATTATTAATAACAATCCGGAGAAGATGTGGCAACATCGTCTAAAGAAAGAAGCGAACTTGTTGCGGCTGCGACGCGGGTGAAGCAGAACGCATATGCCATTTACTCGAATTTTCGGGTCGGGGCGGCACTGCTCACAGATGAGGGAGAGGTTTTCCAAGGATGCAATGTTGAGAATTCATCGTACGGTCTCACAATTTGCGCCGAACGCAACGCTGTGTTTCAGGCCGTTGCACAAGGAAGAAATCGTTTCAAGGCCATTGCCATAGTATCGGATGACGACGGATTTATAACTCCGTGCGGCGCGTGCCGGCAAGTGCTGGCGGAATTCGCTCCACGGCTGGAGATCATCCTCACCAACAAGGCTGGAAATAAGAAAGTGACCACGCTCGATAAACTTTTTCCGATTCCGCCCGACCTTAAGAAGCTTTCCCGTGTCAAAATAAAATCAAAAAAATGAAAGTTCTCATCGCCAGCAAGCGCGCGCCGAAGGTGAACGGGGTGCAGCGCGCGTTCAAGAGACTCTCGCACTTCGATCTTTTCAAGACCATCGTCTTTGAGCCGATGACCGTTGAGAGCGGAGTGCCGGCTACGCCTCTCTCGATCGACGAACTTATGACCGGCGCCCGGCAGCGAGCCGAGACCGTTTATGCGAGCAACGGGGATAACAGCGCGGACGATGTTCTTGCCGTGGGAGTCGAAGGAGGAGTCTGCGTTTTCCAACGCCACACTTTTCTGCAGAGTTGGGCCTGCGTCCACGATGGAAGAAGATTTTCTTTTGGAAGCTCGGGGAGTATAGAAATCCCGCAGGCACTCGCCGATGCTGTGGTGAAGGATGGCGCCGATCTGGGGCATGTCATCGACATATTTGCCGAACAGAAAAATGTCCGGAGCAATCAGGGGACGTGGGGAATTCTTACCGGCGATCTCGTCACGCGCGAAGATTCTTTTGAGCTCGCCACGCTCAACGCCCTCGCCCCATTCTTCAATAAAAAAATGTACGACCGAAAGAGCCTCGGATAACGGCCTATCTTGACCGAGGCACCTCCGTTGCAGCCGTTTTTGTTTCCAATCCTTCTTAATCTCTTATTAGGAATGCGAACTAAATGGAAGAAAACTCCACCGGTAGTACATTTTCATGTGTTCCCAAACGGAGTTTGGGAACACGATACGGAGGCAAGCTAAATCATGAACGTGTCTGATAGTTATGCAAGAATTTGAAATCTGCTGCACATTTTTCTATATTATAATGTGCCTCCCCCAAAAATCTCAGTGACAATACGGCTCTTTGCATCTGTCAAAGATATCGCAAGGATGTCTGAAACAAGCGTAGATCTCCCTGGCGCATCCGTTGCCGGCGATGTGCTTTCATTCTTGATCTCTCAATACCCCGAAATGCAGCGTTTCCGTTCTTACATTAGGATCGCGGTAAACGAATCGTACGTTGACCCCGGCTTCGTGCTGCACGATGGTGATGAAATCGCAATCATTCCCCCGGTGAGCGGCGGACACTAAATGATCGAAATCGTCAATAAAGATATTGATGCAGCAGAATTGCTCGCATCGGTCGTTGCGCCTGAGGCCGGAGGGATAAACCTGTTTCTCGGGACGACGCGGAATCATTCAAAAGGGAAAAAGGTTGTACGATTGGAGTACGAAGCGTATACTCCAATGGCGTTAACGCTCTTGCGGGAGATTGAAGGCGAGATCCGAGAAAAATGGAGTATCAATAAGATCTCGATTGTTCACCGGATCGGCGTTGTCCCGGTGATGGAAGCAAGCGTTGCCATTGCTGTTTCCGCTGCACATCGAAAAGAAGCATTTGAGGCGTGCAGGTATGCGATCGACGAACTCAAAAAAAGAGTTCCTATCTGGAAGAAAGAAATTTTTGAAGACGGGGAAGTTTGGGTCGAAAATGCTGAATCGAAAAGTACATGAGCGCAGCAGTCTGAACGGCAGAGGGTCGCTATCGAACCCGCAGATCAGGTTCGAGACACTGACGCGCGAAGAGTTCGATGATGACTGGGAAGGCGGAGAAGTTGATCGGAAAATTCCCACGCAATATTTCCTCGACGCATCGAAATCTATCCTGTCGAAGAACGACAGCCCCGACCTCGGCTTCACCTTCGGCCTTAATCCTTACCGTGGTTGTGAACATGGATGCGTCTATTGTTATGCAAGGCCGACACACGAGTTTTTAGGATTTTCTTCCGGATTGGATTTTGAGACAAAGATCATGGTGAAGAAGGGCGCCGCTGCACTTCTCGAACATGAATTCCGAAAGAAGTCGTGGACGCCCGATATCGTTATGCTTTCGGGAAACGTCGACTGCTACCAGCCTGTCGAACGAAAACTGAACATTACACGCCAATGCCTTGAGGTTTTCTTACGCTACCGCAATCCTGTCGCGATGATCACAAAAAATGCTCTTGTTCTCCGCGACCTTGACCTCCTTTCTCAATTGGCGTCGCTGAATCTTGTTACCGTTTGTCTATCGGTGACGACGCTCGATCCCAATCTGGCGCGGCGGATGGAGCCGAGAACATCGACGCCTGTGCAAAGATTGCACGCCATCGAGGAATTGGCGAAGGCGCGGATACCGGTGACTGTAAATGCGGCGCCGGTGATCCCCGGATTAAATGACGAAGAACTTCCGTCCATTCTTCGCGAAGCAGCGTTGCGGGGAGCGACGTCCGCACGCTATACGATGCTTCGGCTGCCGTATTCTGTGAAGGAGCTCTTTGTTGATTGGCTGAAGAGGGAGTATCCCGCAAAGGTGGAAAAAGTATTGAACAGGGTCATGGATGTCAGAGACGGAAAAATGAATGATTCCGCTTTTTCGACGCGAATGAAAGGAACAGGAGAAATTGCGCATGCTATCGAACAACTGTTTCGGGCATCGTGTAAAAAATGTGGTTTGAATTCCACATACACACCGTTGAGTACCGACAAATTTGTCAGACCTTCTGCCGACCCGACGCAGAACGAACTCAAATTCTCGTAACACCGATGACAACCTCGCAGATACTAAAAGATTCTTTCGGGCGCACGATCAACAATATGCGCATTTCCGTCACGGACCGATGCAACTTCCGGTGCCGCTATTGTATGCCGGAAGAAGGCATGGTCTGGATGAAAAAGGGGGAGTTGTTGTCTTTTGAGGAGATCGCCCGGGTCGTGAACATTGTTGCGCAGCTCGGCGTTAACAAGATCCGGTTGACCGGCGGCGAACCTCTGATGCGCAAAGAACTCCACGTTCTCGTCGAACAAATCTCCCGTATCGACGGTATTCATGACATCGCCATGACAACCAACGGATATTTTCTTAAAGAACAGGCGGCGGTATTGCGCGAAGCGGGATTGAAACGGATCACGGTAAGCTTGGATTCACTCGACGTTCAGACGTTCGCCGAAGTTACTCGCCGTGATTACTTCCGCAAAGTATGGGAGGGGCTTGAGGTGTTACAGGATCTTCAATTTTCTCCTGTCAAAATCAATGTTGTGCTCATGCGCGGGACAAATGACGACGAGGTTGAAAAATTTGCCGAGCTTGCGCGGACAAAACCTTTCATCGTTCGGTTCATTGAATACATGCCTATCGGTGCAGGTGATTCCTGGGATTATTCGAAAGTTATTCCAACGAAGGAAATTATCGAAAGGATTGAAAAACAATTCCCAAAACTTGTCCCAGTTGAATATCACGGTTCGCAGCCTGCAGATCGTTTCAGGTTCGAGGACGGCGTTGGCGAGCTGGGGTTCATCAGTTCGGTCAGCGAACCCTTTTGCTCGCACTGCAACCGCATCCGCATCACCTCCGAAGGAAAATTCCGCACATGCCTTTTTTCATTACATGAGACCGACCTGAGATCGATGCTCCGCGGCAATATGACGGATGAGACGATTTCGGATGCGATCGTTGCGGCCGTATGGAAGAAGGAAGAAGGGCACCTCATCAACCAGCCTGGATTTGTCAAACCGGAACGGACGATGAGTCAGATAGGGGGGTGAGAAATTGCCTGATCTCCGATGTGCCTCGATATTGGGTCGATTCCAACAATGATCCTGTTCATCGGGCCTTACAGGTCTTCCTCTATTAAGTGAACATTTCCTTGCGCTTCGCATTAACTTCAAAACTTCTTTATTCTGTTGCTTTTCTCGGATTACTCCACTAAACTTGATTCAACTCCGAGTTTTAGCACCCCTTCTAAAATCAAAGAGTCATGCGGCGGGCATTCTCTTACTTCCTCATCTTCGTCCTTTTCATTTCGGCCTCATTTATTGTTCTCACCGTTGTTCTGCCGCTTCCGCAATCCAAACCGTACTCGTTGATCGTGCTCGACCGCAATGGAGAGTTCCTCCATGCATTCCTCGCTCCTGATGGAATATGGCGGTTCAAGACTTCACCAGCTGAAATTCCTTCCCGCTTGAAGGAGATCTTGCTGCACAAAGAAGACCGGTTTTTTTATTACCATCCGGGTATTAATCCAATCGCAGTTGTACGCGCCGTGTTTCAAAATCTTGCGAGAGGGAAAAAAGTTTCGGGAGCTTCCACCATTACAATGCAGGTGGCGAGGATGCTGGAGTCGCGCGACCGGACGTATCTCAATAAGTGTATCGAGATGTTCCACGCCGTCCAGCTCGAAATGCGCTATTCAAAAGATCAGATTCTCGAGATGTACCTTTCTATGGTCCCGCTCGGCGGAAATATTGAAGGGCTGCAATCCGCCGCGTACCTGTATTATCAAACTCCGCTGGAACGATTGAACCTGGCAGAGCTTGTTGACTTGATTCTTTTGCCGAACGATCCGAACGGTCTTCGCCCGGATAAGAATTCTGAGAAGCTTTATCTGGAAAGAAAACGCGTCGCTCTTGAATGGCTGTCCGAAGGTTTTCTGACAAAACAGGATTCCATCGTTCTGTGGCAGACGCCGGCATCGGTCAATCGTTCCCAGCTTCCGCGCTTCGCTCATCATTTTGTGCTGCGAGTGAAGGAATTGTATCCCGGCGAGAATATGGTGGTGAGTTCTCTCGACCTAAAAACGCAGACTGTTGTCGAAAAGATTCTCGCTCGTCACGTGCGGACCTGGGCGGCGCATAATGTTTTCAACGGGGCGGCGGTGGTCATCGACAATGCGACCCATGGAATAACAGCGTACGTCGGCTCTGAAGATTTTGACGACTCGGCGCACTACGGCCAGGTCGATGCAGTGCAGGCTCTTCGGTCTCCCGGTTCCACCCTGAAGCCCTTTCTCTATGCTCTTGGCATCGACAACGGAACGCTCACCTCGAAAACACGACTGCTTGATGTTCCGTACGACGCGGATGGATACAGCGCCGAGAATTACGACGGTACGTACGCAGGCTGGGTGTACGCGGACGACGCGCTGAGACACTCACTCAATGCGCCGATGGTCCGTTTGCTCGAAGGGGTTGGCGCAAAAACTTTCACCGATCATCTCATTGCATCGGGCTTCAAATCCCTCGCACAGCAAAAAGAAAAATTGGGGTTGAGCATTATCCTCGGCGGCTGCGGGGTGACGCTCGAGGAGTTGACGTCGGCCTACGGCGCATTCGCGCATGCAGGGATGTTTGTACGGCCGTCATATACAAAGGGAGATTCGGGAAATTCGTCGA
>Ga0265336_10000149_pt1 | contig 49887 bp, 45 predicted proteins | sample 42119metaG_FD_193583 | JGI IMG/M metagenome (GOLD analysis project Ga0265336, IMG submission 193583) | Rhizosphere microbial communities from Carex aquatilis grown in University of Washington, Seatle, WA, United States - 4-21-19 metaG | ecosystem: Host-associated > Plants > Roots > Rhizosphere...
CAGCACTAATCCGGGCATCACCCTTTCATCGGACGGCAGCACGAGCATTGTTATTGGTGCGGCATCGAATACTCCCGTCAAGAAGGACTCAGTGCTATTATATTATTCTGTCGACGGCGGCGCTACATTTTCAACGTCTTCGATGACGCTGACGAACGTCACCGATTCAACTAATAATTGCGGAAGCTACACGGGAACTATTCCAAAGCAGCTTTCAGGCTTGATCACGAAATTTTACGTCTCCGCCGTTGACATAACGAATAAAACGTATACCGCTCCGTACAATGCACCGGCGAATCTATTCGATTTCGATTACGGAGTATCCGGCGTGAGGGTGACGTCGCTTCCTTCGACGTTCGACCTGTACCAGAATTTTCCGAACCCGTTCAATAATTCGACGTCCATCCAGTATTACCTGGAAAAACCGAATTTCACGACGCTTAAAGTCTATGACGTGTTGGGCCGAGAAGTCGCAACGCTGGTCAACGAATACCAGACCGCCGGCCTCAAACCGCCGGTGAAATTCGACGGATCGGCGCACGCGAGCGGTGTGTATATCTACCGGCTGAAATCGGGTGAGTTCGCCGCGGTAAAGAAGCTCGTCTTGTTGAAATAGCGTAAACCTTTGTCCCTCTCATTTCAAATTCCCTGGTATTTCTTCCTTCTCGCGGCTTCATCGGGCATCGCGATATCATTCTTCGTCTACCGCGCTACTGTGCCTCCGGTTCCTCCCTTCACGCGCTATGTGCTGATCGGTTTTCGCGGACTTGCTCTCACGCTGCTGATCCTCGCGGTCTGCCAGCCGATCTTTACGCTTACTCGCCGCTCAACGGTCAAGCCGGAGATTGCTGTGCTGATCGATAACTCTCTCAGCATGACCCTCACCGATGGAGCTGGAAATCGGGAAAAGATGATTCGGTCTATGGTTGGAGGAAAAGCGCTGGAGGCGTTGTCGTCCGCTGCGAACGTGGAATTTTTCTCCATTTCCCCTTCGCTCCACGGGGTCGCCGTCGACTCGCTTCGGCTCGACGGGCCAAGTACCGATATCGCATCCGCGTTCCGGTCACTGAAGAATAAGACCGGTCCGCGATTGAGCGCCGTACTGCTGCTGAGCGACGGTAATTACAACAGCGGGGAGAATCCTCTCGATGAAGCGGAAAGAACATCAGTACCGATCTTTTGCTCGGGCGTCGGTGATTCGCTTGAACAAAAAGACATTGCCGTTCAAAAATTGCTCACGAATTCGATCGCATACATTCAGTCCACGGTGCCCGTCGATGTGACCGTCAAAGTATCCGGTTATGAAAATAGAGTGCTCACGGTTAACTTACTGGAGGACGGGAAACAGCTCGACCGGCAGAACATCACACTACTCCCATCGGGTGCCGGCCGTACTGCTGAATATCCTGTTCATTTCACGTTCAGCCCCACGGCGGAAGGAATAAAAAAATATACTGTCAGCGTTTCTGCGTTGGAAGGAGAGGTAACGAAAAAGAATAATACGAAATCTGTTTTTGTAAAAGTTCTCAGGAACAAAATGCGTGTTGCGGTCATTGCCGGCTTTCCGAACGCCGATGTGTCTGCGATGATGCAGGGGCTGCACGCGGACCATAACATTGAAACGTCTTCTGCGATCCAGCAGCCTAACGGCCAATTCAACGGCCGGCCGCTCTCGCAATTCGCGGGATTATCTTCAGCTGATTGCATCGTGCTCATCGGCTTTCCGACGGAAGCGACGACCCCGTCCGCGATACATATGGTTTCAAACGCTCTTACGGCTCGTGGAGTGCCGCTGTTGTTCATCGCCGCGCGGACGCTCGATCTTCATCGGTTGAAAGAATTGGGCACATTTCTCCCCTTCACAAATCAATCCGACAGAATCGATGAGCAGGCTGTCTTTCCGAATATCCTGCCTCAGCAGCAATACAACGTTCTCGTCCAATCTTCCGAAAACCCCTCATTCGATTGGAACAAACTCCCACCGGTATTTTCATCCCTCGGGACCTTCAGGGCAAAGCCCGAAGCCCTTGTTCTCGCAACAACAAAAGTCCGGGGCATCATCATCGATAACCCGCTCCTCGTCTCGCGAAGTGTCATGCATGCTAAGTCATTTGCGGTGCTCAGTTACGGTATCTGGCGCTGGAAACTTCTTGCCGGCGCGAGCGGTGAGACAGAGAGTTTTTTTGACCCGTGGATCTCCAGCGTTGTGCGCTGGCTGGTTACGCGCGACGATAACAAGGAGTTGAACGTTGAGCCTTCTAAAGAGATTTTTTCGCAGGGTGAAGTTGTCGATTTTCTGGGGCAGGCATATAACGCCAACTATCAACCGGTTGATAATGCCGACATCCGCGTTGAAGTGACCGCGCTCTCGCCGCGGCAGCGTTTCGAAACGATCCTGCGGCCCCTTGAGAATGGCAGGTACGTGGGAGAGTTCGAAGCCCTGCCGGAAGGCGATTATTCGTTCACGGCAGAAGCGAAAGCCGGCGGTACGGACCTTGGAAAATCGGAGGGACGGTTTTCCGTGGGCGAGCAATCGATCGAGTTCGCAGATACAAAAATGAATAAGCCCATCCTCCAGCAAATTGCGGCGGTCTCAGGAGGAGAATACAGCGACGGAGGCGATTTTGACCGATTGGTCCACGATCTCGCCGGACGTCCGTTCATGAGTCCTGCGGAGCAAGTTACGTCAACAGAGTTCGAGCTATGGAACCTTCCTGCACTTCTGTCGGTTATTGTTGCGTTGTTCGGGCTCGAATGGTTCATACGAAAACGAAGCGGAATGCTCTGAAAATTGATGGAATGAAAATGGGAATCAAGCACCGCCTCCTTTCACTCTTGCTCGATACTGGTTACTGAATTCTCTTTACTGATCACTATTTGTCAACTATGGCTAAAATATTTTTCATCTTCGGCTGTGTGTTTTCTTTTCTTGGAGTGGCATTCGGCGCATTCGGTGCCCACGCATTGAGGGAGAAACTCTCGCCCGACATGCTTCAGGTCTTTGAAGTCGGCGTGCGGTACCAAATGTACCACGCATTTGCATTGTTCGTTGTGGCTTGGGCATTACACACATGGAATATTCCGGGCGCGGCGGCTTCTGGCTGGTGGTTTGTTGCCGGCATCATTCTGTTCTCGGGAAGCCTCTATGCCCTTGCGCTCAGCGACATACGATGGCTTGGCGCCGTAACGCCGTTCGGTGGACTCTCATTCCTGGCCGGCTGGTTGTTGCTGGCGTGGAGCATCTGGAAAAATGTCCAATGAACTTCGATTCAGAATAATTCCAGTTATTATCCAATCACTTGTGTTAGGAGATTTGCTATGAGTAGAACCAGAATAGTTCTTGCCGCTGCGATCGCTCTCGCAGCAGTATGTGTCGTTGGCGTCGTTCATGCGCAGCAGAAATCATATCAGCTTAGTCCCGCTGCTTCCGTTACTCAAACGGTCGGCTTAACCGACATCACTGTCGTCTATCATCGGCCTGGCGTAAAAGGGAGAAAGATCTGGGGAGAACTTGTTCCGTATGATAAAGTGTGGCGGGCGGGTGCCAACGAAGCAACCTCGGTAACGTTTAGCACCGATGTCACCATCGGCGGTAAATCTCTCAAAGCAGGTTCGTACAGCTTTTTTGTGATCCCGAGACAGGGAGACTGGAGCGTGATCCTCAATTCACAACCGCAATGGGGGGCGTTCAGCTATGATTCTACCAAGAATGTTCTGCAGAGTTCAGTCAAGCCCGAAGCCGCGGCGAATGAAGAGAGACTCTCGTACTCTTTTACCGACGTCACAGGAAATTCCGCAAAGCTCGTGCTGCGATGGGAAAAAATTGCGCTTCCGGTTGAGATCGAAGTCGGTACCGATGCTAACTTCACAAAGGCAACGAAAGCGGCTGCGTCGATGCCTGCGCAAGTATACAACAACTACGCGCTCTACTGCCTCGATTCAAAAACAAATTTAGACAAAGGGTTGGAAGCGGTTGAAAAGTCTATCGCCATCAACGAGAATGCATCCAACCTCCGCATGAAGGCAGAGCTTCTTGCTCAAAGCGGTAAGACGGCTGACGCGATAGCAATCGCAGAGAAGGCCATAACAGTGGGAAAGGCTGCAAACCCGAATTTTAATTCAAGCGAAATAGAAGAACTTCTTGCTCAGTGGAAGAAGAAATAAGTACTAAGCATGCGGCTCATACTCAGGCATGAGCCGCATGCTGATGTTACACCGCTCCGATCACTGCATTGATCGCCACCACATTCACAATGTCATCAACACTGCATCCTCGCGAAAGGTCGAACGCCGGCCGTTTCAATCCTTGAACGATCGGGCCGACTGCCTCGGCTCCGCCCAGACGCTGGGCGAGTTTGTATCCGATGTTCCCCGCATTCAGATCCGGAAAAACCAGTACGTTCGCCGTTCCCGCCACTTCGCTTCCCGGTGCTTTTTGTTTTCCAACGGAAGCAACAATTGCCGCATCGAGCTGGAGCTCGCCGTCCAATTTCAAGCCCGGGCTTTTCTTTTTTGCCAGCGCCGTTGCTCGCTGTACTTTTTCTACAAGGGGATGTGATGCACTCCCCTTTGTTGAGAACGACAGCATCGCAACACGGGGTTCTTCACCGGTCAGCTTTCGGTGATTCTCTGCGGTCGTAAGTGCGATGTCGGCAAGCTGCTCCGGCGTCGGGTCGGGTACAACCGCACAGTCGGCAAAGGTATAAATGTGAAGCGGGAACACCATCACAAAGAAGCTCGAAACAACGCTGATTCCGTCCTGAACTCCTATGATCTGAAGCCCTGCTCTCAGCACGTCGCCTGTCGTCGAAAGAGACCCTGCAACGCTCCCATCGGCCGCCCCTTCCCGAACCATCATCGCCCCGAAAAAGAGGGGTTTTTTCATGATCTCCTGCGCCTCCGTAAACTGTATTCCCTTTTCCTTCCGCAAATTGAAGTACCTATGTGAGAAGTCTGAAAGCCTGTCCGATTTCAACGGATCGACTATGCGAACACCTTGAAGCGAGACAGATTCGGACTCTGCTTTCGAGCGTATTTGCCCCTCATCGCCGACAAGAACCGGCACTGCAAGCTCTTTGTCCACGATAATTCTCGCTGCTTTGATGGCGCGGGGGTCGATCGCATCAGGAAGGACGATTGTTTTGTGTAACTGTCTTGCTTTTTGATGGATCTCAGGTATGAAATTTTTGGGATTCATTTTCATTAAGAATGATTAAGAGATGAAATAGTAGATTGCTTGGATGGACTTGCTGTGTCATTGATATATGAATATAGCCGAACTTTTGGTGAGATACAATCGGTGTTTTCGCAAGTGTGACGAAATGTCAACAAAAACCAAGTTAAATATGATAAAAACGACTTGTTTTTATTAATTTTCGTTAATGAACTCTGAATCCATTGACTATCTGTCAGGTAAAGGATATATTTCGTGCGGAAAAACTCGATATATGCAAAAAAAACAAGTCTACGTGGAAACATACGGATGCCAAATGAACGCAGCCGACTCTGAGGTCGTGCTCAGCATCATGAACAGCAGCGGGTTTGGAATAACGGAAAGCCCTGCGGATGCAGACGTTATTTTTGTGAACACATGCAGCGTTCGAGATAACGCGGAACAGCGCGTGCGCCAGCGTCTCAGCACGTTGAAGAACTACAAGCGCAGCAATCCCGGTGTCCTCATAGGAGTTTTGGGATGCATGGCGGAGCGATTGCGGACCGAACTGATCGACAAAAGCAACGTCGTCGATATGGTTGTGGGGCCCGATGAATACCGGAGGTTGCCGGAACTCGTCGAAGATGCTTTCAACGGACAGAGGGGAATTGCCGTTAAGCTCTCGCGCGTTGAGAACTACGACGACATCATGCCGTTGCGAACGGAAGGCGTCAATGCGTGGATTTCTGTCATGCGGGGCTGCGATAAGTTCTGCACGTTCTGTGTCGTTCCGTTCACTCGGGGAAGGGAGCGAAGTCGAAGTCTCCGGAGCATCGTACAGGAGGTTGAGCGGCTGAGCAGACGCGGGTTCAAAGAAATTACATTGCTGGGACAAAACGTAAATTCATATCACGACGGAGAATTCGATTTTGCAGATTTGATCCGGCGTGTAAGCGAGGTCGACCGAACGATTCGCATTCGTTTCATGACCCCGCATCCGCAGGATATGTCCGAAGGACTGATCCGTGCGATCGCCGAGAACGAGAATGCCTGCAAGTCAATTCATCTGCCGATCCAATCGGGCTCGAACAGGATACTGCAATTGATGAACAGAACGTACACGGTCGAAGAGTACTTCGGCCTCGTGGAGAAAATCCGGAATGCGATACCGGGCGCTACGCTGTCGACGGACATCATTGCCGGCTTCCCCACGGAATCCGAATGCGACCACAGACAAACTCTTGACGTTCTTCAGACGGTAGGTTATGACGGTGCATTCACGTTCAAATATTCCCCCCGGGAGCACACCAAAGCATGGGAGATGACCGACGACGTTCCCGACCAAGTCAAGGTCGATCGGCTGAACGAAATCATAGAACTCCAGCAGAACATCTCGCTCAAGAAGAATCAATCGCTTGTCGGATCTACGGTCGAGATCCTTGTCGAACGTGAAAGCGCAAAATCCGGCGATGAGTGGATGGGGCGAACTGACACGAACAAGGTCACGGTGTTCCCGAAAGATAATTCGCACATCGGCGACCTCGTGTCGATCACGATCGCTCGATGTAATTCGGCGACGCTGTTCGGAGCCGTCGCTAAAGAACCAACGATAATGAACAATTACCGCATTGCAGTCAACAGTTGACAAACTGGACTATTATGAATCTCACACTGACGAACTTTAGGACGCTTTCTTTTTCATTCCTGTTCAATGTTCTCGGCGTCGCGATCGTCTTCGCACAAATGCCGGAATCGGAAGTGCGAAAGCGCCTTGACTTCATCTACAGCGGCCAAGCCGAACGGGTTCGGATTGAACTGCCGAGCCTCGAAAAGCAGTATCCAAACGATGCCGGCGTCGATTATCTCGATGCGATCCTTACGACGGACGGCGCGGCCGCGGTAAAGAAATTTCAGGCGATCGTCGACCAGGCGCCTCAGAGCGGGTGGGCGGACGCCGCGCTCTACAAAGTGTATCAGTACTACTATTCCGTCGGCCTCTACAAAACTGCCGACCAAAAATTCGAGCAGCTGAAGCAGCAGTATCCGAAATCTTTGTACGTCGCCGGAGCGGTGAAGGAACAAAGACCCGCCGCAGTCCAGCAAATTCCTGCGCCCGAAATCAAGCCGCCTGACACCACGGCACAAAGGCAGGCCGAACCCGTTGCAACTATCGAGCCGGCAGCAAAACCGGCACCCGATACTGCCGCGGCCGTTCCCGCTCCCCGAAAATTTGCCGTGCAGGCGGGAGCATACGCCAGCGAACGGAAGGCGCAAAAGCAGGTCGACTTTTTTTCGACGATCAACAGAAAAGCGGTCGTTACAAGCAAGATGAGCGCCGGAAAAACCTTGTACGTGGTTTCCATCGAGGATTTTTCGAGCGAGCAGGATGCCCGGGATTTTATCGCCGAGTTAAAATTGAAATATAACATTGAATCAATAATTGTCGCGAGATAGCGTGAGAGACGGAGACGAAAGCGTGGAGAGATCGTCGTTTCAAGAGGAATACAACATCGTCGGCAAATCGCTGGAGATGCAGGAGATAGTGGAGGTGATCCAACAGGTCGCCCCAACGGATATCACTGTTCTCATTACCGGAGAAAGCGGGGTCGGCAAGGAGATCGTCGGACAGGCAATACACGCTGCCAGCAAACGCGCCCATAAGCCTATCGTGACCGTAAACTGCGGCGCGATCCCGGAAGGGATCATTGAAAGCGAGCTCTTCGGGCACGAAAAAGGATCGTTCACCGGGGCCAGCGATTTGCGCAAAGGATATTTCGAGATCGCAGACGGGGGCACTATTTTCCTCGACGAGATCGGCGAGCTGCCGCTCTCGACACAGGTAAAATTTCTCCGTATCCTTGAGAACGGGGAATTTATGCGCGTCGGTTCCTCGTCTGCAAAACGGGTTGACGTGCGCGTGATCGCGGCAACGAATAAGGATCTGGAACGCGAAGTCAACAACAAGCATTTTCGTCCTGACCTTTTTTACCGCCTTCGATCGGTGAACATCCGCATTCCTCCGCTGAGAGAGCGGAGAGAAGACATCCCGGTATTCTTCATAAAGTTTGCCAAGGAGTTTTCCGAAAAGAACAAGATTACGTTCCTCGGCATCACCGATGGGGCGATGGAATTGCTGTCACAATATTATTGGCCCGGCAATGTCCGCGAGCTTCGCAACGTGGTTGAGAGCATGCTGGTGATCGAGAACGGAAAACGGCTCACCGACGACGACGTGCGGAAATATCTGAAGGGTTCCCACACCAACGGCGAGGAGCGCAATTTACCTGTCTACATTCCGAAGACCGCCGAGTTTGCCGAGCGCGAGCTCATCTACCGCGCGCTTGTCGACCTCAAAACTGATATCGTGGACATGAAGAATTTGCTCGTCAGCGCAGCAGCCGGATCATCCGCCATTATTCGGCGAGAAGGCTCATCAGTGACCGGTGCTGAGCTCCACGACAATGCTATCGTTCATCCCCGCGCACCCGGTGAGGAAAACATCTCGCTGGAAGAGATGGAACGGCGGATGATCGTCGGCTCACTGCAGAAATACGAGGGCAATCGCCGGCTGGCCGCGCAAGCGCTCAAGATCAGTGAACGGACGCTGTACAGAAAAATCAAAGAGTACGGGCTGCAGTAGCAATGGAAAAGTCAAAACGGAAAATTAAAAAAAACGATAACAAAGCGTATTTAACACTTTTAATTTTTAATTTTTCACTTTTAATTTTCGTGTCCGGCTGTGTTTATTCTTTTTCGGGTTCGTCGGTTCCGAAGCATTTGAAAACGATCGCCATTCCGCTCTTCGAGGACCAGAGCGGTTTTGGAGAACCGGGGCTGAAGGAAAACTTTACAACAAGCCTGATCAATCTTTTTGTGAACGACAACAGTCTGGAGGTTGCAGACCGGAACACGGCCGATTCAATTCTGGAGGGTTCGATCATCGGAGTTCAGGACGCACCGTCAGTTATTTCATCCGGTGATCAGGTGAGCACACGGCGGGTGACGATCAACGTTCATGTGACATATCAAGATCTGAAGATAAGGAAAAAAGTGTGGGAAAAAGATTTTTCAAATTGGGGGGAATATAACCCCAGCGGAGGAACGCGGACAGGCGCTCTTACGCAGGCGGTGAACAAGGTGACTGAGGATATCCTCATCGAAACTGTTTCAGGATGGTAATGGAACATCGAACAATACAATTCTACGAGGTTGAAAAACAACAACAATGAATGATATAATTTTAGGTGTCTATTTTATTTCCCTTCTTATTCTTTTCGCTTTTGGGTCGCACGGGTTTGTTATGATCTTTCATTATTTCAAACATCGTGACGCCGAAGAACCGGAGACACTTCCGCTCAAGGAATTTCCGATGGTCACAGTGCAGCTGCCGATCTTCAACGAGCTCTACGTCGTGCGGCGTCTGATCGAAGCATCCTGCGCAATTAAGTATCCGGCGGACAAACTCGAAATTCAAGTCCTCGACGATTCTACGGACGAAACCGTGAGCCTGGTAGATACGATCGTCGGCGAAATGAAGGCGAAGGGGCATAATATTCATCACGTGAGGCGCAATTCGCGCAAAGGGTTCAAGGCCGGCGCATTGAAGGACGGGCTTGAAATAGCCGCTGGCGAATTTATTGCGATCTTCGACGCAGACTTTGTCCCCCGCGAAGAGTTTCTCCTCAAAACGCTTCCATATTTTTACTCCGATAAGAAAATCGGGATGGTGCAAACACGCTGGGAACATTTAAACAGCGAGTATTCGCTGTTGACCCGGACGCAGGCTATGGCGCTTGACGGGCACTTTGTGATCGAACAGTCGATCCGCAATAAGGCCGGGTTTTTCATTAATTTTAACGGCACGGGCGGTGTGTGGAGAAAGACGTGCATTGAAGACGCCGGAAACTGGCACTCGGATACGCTGACGGAAGACCTAGACCTGAGCTATCGCGCTCAATTGCGGGGATGGAAGTTCAAGTTCCTGAAGAATGTGACTTCGCCGGCAGAACTGCCTTCGGAGATCAACGCGCTCAAAACACAACAATTCCGATGGACAAAGGGCGCGATCGAAACGGCGCGGAAGATGCTTCCCGCGGTATGGAAATCCGACCTGCCGTTCAAGATCAAGTGGCACTCGACGTTTCATCTTACGAATAACCTCGTGTTCCCGTTCATTCTCATCGCCGGCATACTCAACATCCCGCTCATGTTTATCAAACATGCGGGCGGATATGACGCGTATTTTAACGTCATGTCGATCTTTGTTTTCGCGTTCATCAGTTCATTCCTGTTCTATATGTATTCTCAAAAGGATGTGTATACCGACTGGCGGCGAAGGCTTTTTCTTTTCCCCCTCTTTATGGCCGGAAGTATGGGTTTTGCAGTAAATAACAGCAGGGCCGTGATCGAAGGCTTGTTCAAGAGAAAAAGCGATTTTGTCCGAACGCCGAAATACAGTATCAAGAAAAAGGGAGATTCGTGGCTGGACAAAAAATACGTCCCGATAAAATTCAACTGGACGGTACTTATAGAAATTGCGCTGGCAGTCTACTGCCTCTTCGGCGTTATTTGTTCTCTGTATTACCTCGAGATCGCAGCCATACCCTTCCAGCTCTTGTTCCTGATCGGATTCGGGTTCGTCTCCTATCTTTCTATCCAGCAAGCGCTGCAGGCCCGGAGGTTGATGAAGGCTGAACACCTGCTTCATCCCGGAGCCGTTGCGGCACAAGCTTGATTTTAATACGTTCTTCGCTTATTATAAAGCCGGCATTGTAACGCCGGCTTTTCACTTTGCTCATGGTTATGGATCTAACAGAATTCGACATCGATTTTCTCTCTCAAAAATTATCGGACAACCCGCAGTCGCCCCTCTTCGCCCGTCTGGCAGATCTGTACCTTTCGAAGAATCAATCGGCCGAAGCGTTGAAACTCTGCGAGGCTGGAGTGCAAATGTACTCGTCCTACTCTACCGGATACGTTGTCCTGGGCAAATGCTACACCGCGTTGAACGAGAACTCGAAAGCCCGCCTTGCTTTCGCACAAGCGCTCCATCTCTCCCCCTTCAATCAGCTCGCGCGCAAACTCTTAGATGAAATTCCATTTACCACCGATGAGCCGGTTCAGGTCCCGGAGGTCGAGCGGGTTGAGACAACTCCACCGGCTGCGGAAGCCGCAGTTCAGGAAGACCCCCTCCCCATCCAGACTTTGGAAGAACCCCAGCAGAGCGCAGAAAACCCTGCCATTCTTCCGGTAGAAGAGGAAGCCGTTCAGGAAATTGTCCCGCAGCCGGAAGCCGCCGCGGTCAACACACCGCCGGCCGACCCCGGAGAACTTCCTGGCGTTGATGATTATATTCAGCAACATTCGGGGAATGCCGGTGAAGAGAAACTCGTATCCCTGGATGAGTATCTGAACAATGCAGCGGCGACTCCTGAACCGCCACGCATAGATTCTCGTCCGAGGCAGCCGGAATCCATGAGACAACCCGAACCGCAAGAACCAGAGCCGGCGGGTTTTGATTCCTTGGCAATGCAGCTTGAAAATGCCGGACGAATCATGCCGGAGGAACCCGAGCACACCCCTTCGACAGAAGAAAGCGCGCCGCTAGACTCCATCGTCATTACTCCGACGCTTGCAGAAATTTACGCATCACAGGGGGAATACGGCGCGGCCATTCAGGCGTACGAGATACTTATATTCTCGAAGCCTAACGAGCGCGAACGGTTTGAAAAACGTATCAGCGAATTGCAGGCAAAACTGAACGAGGTGGGATAGAGATTCTACTTTATCGCGTTGACCAATCTGGTGAGTTTAGATTTTTGATTCGACGCTTTGTTGGGATGAATGACCCTCTTCTGGGCAAGCCTGTCGAGTAGAGAAACTGCTTCTTTCAGCGCAACTTCTGCTTTCGTCTTGTCCTTTTCCTGGCGAACTTTTTTGATCACCGTCTTCATGGCGGATTCCTGTGCCGTGTTGTTCTTTTTTCTGTGCTCTGAAGACCGAATTCGTTTGATCGCCGATTTGTGCTGTGCCATTCTTTTTCCTTGTGATCCTGGATGTTGTTGTTATTCGTGCAATAATATACGTAAAAGTCAATTCAGCCGCAAGAAATGCAGCGCTAGATCTTCTTTTCCCAGTAGATGTTCTTTCTCATTTCCTCCACCCATCGCTGAAAATCCTGGTCTGTTTTGAATTGGAGCGCGAGACGCTCGAGCCGATGGTAGTCCTGGTCCAGGTTCATTTTATGTTCCGGCGTAATCGAGCGAACCCATACAATATGGTACCCGTACGACGTTCCGAGCGGAACCTTCACCGGTGCACTGATCTCTCCCTGCTTCATTGTCTTGAGGATCTCCATAAACGACGGTTCGATCTGATCCACCCCGATTTTACCGAGGTCGCCGCCGACATCCTTTGAGTCCGGATCATCCGAGAACTTGCCGGCAAGAACTGCAAAGTTTGCGCCCGCCAGGACGCTGTCGCGAAGACGGTTCAATTCAGCTACTGTAGAGTCGTCATCCGCCGACGATTGCTGGATGGAGAAAAGAATGTGCCGGGTGTGAACAGACTCTCCGCGCCGTTCTATCAATTGAATGATATGGTACCCGTACGACGTTTTGACCGGACGGGAGATCTCGCTGTCCTTCAGCGCAAATGCGGCTTCTTCAAATTCTTTTTCGAATACGCCGCGCCGGAACCAGCCGAGGTCGCCGCCGCCGCGCGCCGAGCCGGGGTCGGACGAATACCGTTTTGCGAAACCGGCAAAGTCGCCGCCCGATCTGATGCTGTCGAGTACGGCAAGCGCCTTCTTATAGACCGCTTGTACGACGGATGAATCCGGCTTGGGCTTGATAAAAATGTGGCTTAACTCATACTCCTTTGGGATTGTCGGAAGGCTGTCCTTGTGCGCGTCGAAAAATTCCTCCACATCGCGGCGCGTCACGGTAATGGCTGCCTGCCGTGTCTGACGGATCTTTTCTACCATCAGTTGATTGCGGATAAGCTCGCGGAAATCTCTCTTCATCCTGCTTATCGGCATATTGTACAATTCTTCCAACCGCTGCTCCGAGCCCGCCTGCTGCGCAAGCATTTTGATCTGACGGTCGAGCCTGTCGGTCACTTCGTCGTTGGTGACAACCACGCTGTCTTCAATCGCCTGCGCAAGAATCAGTTTCTCATTGATCAAGCCGTCGAGAATCCGACTCCTCAGCTCCGGCGATTCGGGGTCGAGCTTGTTCTGCATGGCCATCGATTGGATCGTGAGATTCAAATCCGACTGGGTAATAATCTCTTTTCCAACAATCGCGACGATGCGGTCGATGACCGTTTGACCGTGCACGGAACTGCACAAGATCAGCAGCAATGCAAAGAATGCGGCGGGTCGGCCTATTTTCGGCTGGAGTGTGATCATCTGCGGTACACGCACCTCTCTTATTCGCCTGGCTGCCGGAGACTATCGTGATCGGCCGGAGCGCCGGGAAGATTTATTTGCACAGTATGTTTCTTTCTCATGCTCTCCACGTATTCCGCAAAATGTTCCTGGCGGCGCTGCATCACGAGCCTTGCCCGAATAGCATCTTCAACATACTCAACCGGTGGCGCTGACCCTCGCTGGTAACTTCCTACGAGGAGGATGACAAAGTACCCGGCGCTGGTTTTTACGGGAAATGAAACTTCTCCCAGTCCGAGAGCTGAAGAAACTTTCCAGAGTTTAGGCGGAAATAACGTCGACTGTGTGTAGAACGCGGAGTCGGTTTTTGTTATGAGCGGCGATTGGCCGTGTCTCACATACTGAGAATCGGCAAGTGCCGCTTCCCATCCGGCGCCCTGCAACGCTTCTTCGCGAAACGCCGCCGCCGGCTCCCGTTCGGAAAAAACTGCCAATGAGATCTCGACAATATCGTCGCGAAGCGCGAATTCTTCAGCGTGGTTCTTGAAATACACGGTGACTTCGTCTTTGGAAATGGACTTCGGCGTGTCGTTGAATACGTCTTTTTCGAGCAGGGCGTTGATGGCAAGCTCGCGCTTCGCGCTCTCAAGATTCCTGAGAACGGCATCCGAGCGGTCGAGTCCCTGCCTTTTTGCCTCTTGATAGAGCAATTCGGAGTTTACCCATTGCCGCGCGAACATCCGCACCTGCATCTCAGAAATGCCGCCAGCCGTGTCAATCTGCTGATGGATCATTTCCGCCGTCAACGGCTGATCGTCGACGCGTGCGACCTCCTGCGTTTGCTCGGCCTGGCGGGTGCACGATGAAAGCACGAGACAGCTTCCGGCAGCGATCGCGGTAATGAGCAGCCTCGGTATTGAAGTTATTTCTTTGACGTTTGCTCCGGGGAAACCGTCAACACCTCGTTATGGATGCTTACGGGATATCTTTTCAACAGCGATTCGTACCACTCATTTTCCAATCGCTTCGCTTCGGACTCTTGAAATGCGCTTGTAAGTTCCGACCCGGCCTCGCCGAATGTTTTGTTCCCTGCAGGAATTTTTTCAAGCACCTTAATGATCGAAAACCCGTTCTCGTACGGGAAGAAATCGGATACCTCGCCTGCATTCATGCCCCATGCGCGCTGCGTCAACGCATTGCCCGTCGCGGTTGTTAATCCCCACTCCCCATTTTTGGTCTTGGTCGCTTGGCGGGAGTTATAGTGAGAGGCGACAGAATCAAACGGCAGCTTTTGTTTCTTTAAGAGGAATGAAACGACTTTCGATACGCTGTCCGTGAGGACGAAAATTTCCTGGAAGTTGACTCTGTCCGGCCAGGTGAACTTCGAGCGGTTCGCATCAAAGTATACATGAAGCGCCGAATCGCTGATCGATATCTTGTTCCACACCTCGAGCTGCTCAGCTTTAAAGAGAAGGCTCCCCTCTTCATATTCCTTTATCGTTGCTTCGAATCCGGGGAATTCAGACTCAATGCTCTGTGCCTTGTATCCCACAAGCAAGTACTTTGACGTGTTATCGAGAACCTTGGTCGAAGTGACGGGAGATCCAAGCGGCAATCCTTGAAGTTCTTTATCTCCATTCACCATGTGAATCACGGAGTCGATCGTTATTTTTTGACCGGCGAATGAGAACAAAATCTTTGACCTCGCAGAAACGCTGAACGAACTGTCCCAGTTCGCATCCCCGATGGTTTTTGTCGTATCGAGTGATGATTTCCATGCGGAAACTCCATCGTCCGACTGGACGAAGTTATATTCTGATTTCAATCCGTTGACGTACGAATTGTACTCATTCTGGAAATAATGCTGCTGGTAAGAATTTTTGAGATCCGCCTCCATGCTGGCAAAAGAAGGAACCGGTTTTACGTCGGTAACCTGGATGAGATGCAGCCCGAACTGTGACTTTACGATGGGGGAGATTTCGCCGACCTTCAGCTTAAACGCGGCGTCATCGAACTCTTTTACCGTTCTTCCCCGCTCGATAAAACCAACATCCCCGCCATGTTCCTTCGCCCTGTCTTCGGAAATTGCTTTGGCTATATCGGCAAACTTAGCACCGTGCTTCAGCGAATCGAGCGCGGCTTCCATGGCCGTCATTGCCTTAGCGGAATCTTGTGCAGTCGATTGCTTGGTGAGCCGTTTGATGATATGGCTGACTCTGATCATTCCCGGGTTCGGTTGGCGGTCTGTAACTTTTATGATATGGTAGCCGAATTGTGTTCGTACGGGATACGGTATTAATGTCCCGGCCGGCACTGAGAAAATCGCGTTTTCAAATTCCGGCACCATTCTCCCGGAAATGGAAAAGTTCAAATCTCCTTTGTTGGAGATGACTGACGGATCCTGCGAATTGTTCAAGGCAAGCGTCTCAAACGGTTGTCCAGCCTTGAGTGAATCAATAATTTTCATCGCCTTCATGTAGGTCTTTAACGTCTCAGCCGGGCTTACGTTTTGCGGCATTTGGAGGAGTATGTGGCTCGCCCGAACCTCGTAAAGTTTTCTATCATACATGCGGCGGATCGCTGGCTCGTTAATTTTCTGTTCCACGAGCAGCGTGACGGCTAAACTCCGTCTGTACTCCTGGATCTCAGCCTGAATATCAGGAGCGTTTTGATATCCCAGGGCGTACGCCTCTTTTACTTTTAATCGGAATTTCACGTATAGATCCAAAAATTTTTCCCGATCTTCAGCAATGGCTTTCTGAGAAGTATCTTTTCCGCCATTACTTTTCGCGTACATCGTGTTGAATTCATCAAGCGTTATTTTGTCCCCGCCGACCGTTGCCACAACGGCACTTTCCTGCGAGGCGCACCCGACGAACATCAATCCGAAAACGAGTCCTATCAAGAGCACGAACAACTGAAAGCGATAACACATTTTTTGATACTCCTATAATAACTGGAATTATTGACGGCCTTCTGCTGCAACTTTAAAAAATAGCTATTAATACCCTTAAAATCAATGGAGAGATGAGTGAGATAGGGCCCTTCCCATGGAATCAGCGAGATACGATGAAGTTAGCGCTGATTCATGAACCGGTTCATGATGTGTGAGTTGAAATAGGTAGGGCCATCGCAAGGCTTCTCCGATAACTCAGTTGTAAAGGGGTGACAAGCAGATTCATCCCTCCCTATTTAGGAGGCTCACAAGCTGCTTGACGAAAAAAGCGGTCGCTCCCCACACCGGCTCATCCCACACGTCGTAGGAAAAGACTTCTATCGACGCTCCATCCCGTACTCTTATCTCAGCATGTCGGAGCGAGTCATCAAAAAATTTTTCCAATGGAATAAATATGATTTGCGCTACTTCGTCGGGGTTAATGCGGAGAGGGGGAAGCTGTTGGATGAACCCGACAACAGGGGTGACCACAAACCCACTCGGTGTTTGCAGGTCGTCCATTACCCCAATGACGTCAATAGCAGTAGGGTCCAAGCCTATTTCTTCGAACGATTCCCGCAATGCCGTATCGGCGGGAGAACGGTCACGCTTATCGGCCGCACCCCCCGGAAACGATATTTGCCCCTTATGGTGTTCGACGGTTTCGCTCCGCTTTGTGAAAAGCAGTTCCAGCCCGTTTTCTGTTCTCACAATCGGAATGAGAACGGCCGATTTTGTCAGCGAACTCCTGTCGATAGTTCGCCGCTGGTATCCGGCAAGTCGTTCACGAATAAACGATGGTGTCAAGGTTACGTTGCGTTTCATCTGATTCAATAATCGAGTCGGCAGCCATCCCGGTGGGCAAAGATACAATTGTCCGTTTCAACTTTTTTATCTCTGCAGTACCGCTTTCCGGTGCACCATTGTCGTTGAGGCCTGGTCGGTCGGTGTGAGGACAATCTGCTGGATATTCACGTACTGCGGGCGCGTGGCGCAGTAAAGGACGGCATCGGCAATATCGTCCGGGATGAGCGGAGTCATCCCTTCGTACGTCTTATCGGCCCTGTCTTTGTCGCCATGGAAGCGCACAATGCTGAATTCGGTTTCCACCAGCCCCGGGTCGACGGTGCTGACACGGATTCCTGTTCCGTGCAGATCCAATCGCAGGGTGTTCGTCAACGCGTTGACTGCCGCCTTCGTTGCACAGTACACATTTCCATTCGGATAGAATTGGTACGCGGCAATCGAACCGATGTTAATGATATGGCCTTCCTTCCGTTCTATCATTCCCTGGACGACCGAACGGGTGACGTACAATAATCCCTTGACATTCGTGTCGAGCATTTTTTCCCAATCGTCAACATCCCCATCCTGAATTGCCGACAATCCGCTGGCAAGCCCGGCATTGTTTACAAGTACCAAAATTTTCTTCCACGGAGCAGGAAGGGAGCTCAATGCAGATTCAACTTCTCCCCGTTTTCGTACGTCGAGGCGGATCGTGTGGATCTCGACGGAATGTTTCTTCCTCAACTCATCCGCCAAGACATTGAGACGGTCGTCTCTTCGCGCTGCCAGCAGCAATCGCGCACCTTGGCCGGCAAATTGTGCGGCACACGAAGCTCCTATCCCGCTGCTTGCGCCGGTTATGAAGACAACCTTGTTTTTCAATGAATACATACGCTTCTTCCGTTTTTCTTATTCGTCAGGTGTCACCATTTCATTTTTTCTTTCAGCGAGGTAATATGTGCAACATGATGACGGCCATGCCACGCGTACAGCTGCAAGAGCCAGTCAAGGTTCCGTACTCCGCTTTCAGGATGGCGAAACGTCCGGGAAAAATCGGCGGGGTTCAAAGACCGGAGCAGCACAACCCACCGTTCATGAAGCGATTCGAGCAAATGCAACGAAAGAACGATGGGCGCAGTCCGCGCGTCGAACAATTCAGCCCACATTCCTTCCTTGTAGGGCTTGATCGTGGGCTCGTTTTCTGTCAGGGCAAGCCTGAACCGAACATACGAATTGATATGGCTGTCCGGGAGATGATGAACAACCTGCCGCACAGTCCAGCCCCCATCCCGGTACGGCGTATCCAGTTGCTTTTCTGTTAATCCAAGCACCGCCCGTTTCACTTCAGCCGGCGTGTCGGCAATACGTTGAATGAACTCGTTCCGCATCGTGTCGTCGACGCGGCCTGACATCTGAAATTTTCCTATCGGATACCGAGGGTCTGACATGAAGATCCTTTACGGTTGAATGAACAAGATTGAGAGTGCCGCCTTAGAGATGCTGGTTGTCCGACAGGTCCACCATTTTGGTGTCCGAGTTCTTCAGGTACGGTTTCAATTGCGGGTTGTCCAGACTCGAGAGCTTTTTTACGATCTCCGCGATCCGGTACCCGTTCTCCGTGATCGTTTTCAACTCTTTGCGGATGCCGGCCATGGTGTCGCTGTCATCCTTCTTCTGGAGAACCTGCAGGACGAGCATCATGATCCCGAGCGGGTTGTTGATCTCGTGGCCGAGCGTCATCGCCAGCTCTGTGATCGCTTTCTGATGCTGAAGTGCCGCAATTTCTTTTTGAAGGGCGTTGATGCGCAGCCCCGCTTTCACGCGGGTCAGCAGTTCACGGTCGTTGAACGGCTTTGTCACAAAATCGTCCGCGCCGGTTTCGATTCCCTCTACCTTATCATCTTGAGTGTCGCGTGCGGTAAGGATAATGAAGTACGTGAACCGCAGGTTATCGTCCTGCTTTGCCAGCTTGCAAAACTCCAGCCCGTCCATTTTCGGCATCATCCAATCGGAGACGATCAGATCGGGTGCTTCTTTTTTGGCAATCTCCAGGCCGCTCTCGCCGTCATTCGCGATAAAAACATCATACCCTTGCGACAAAAATTTTTTCTGAAGGATCAGCCGGATGTACCGGTCGTCGTCAACAATGAGAATTTTTTCAGCCATAAACGATGTCGTCGTTAAAGAGGAAAAGGAAGTTTTGGTTGTACGAAAATCACTTTTTCCCGTTCGAGCACCACGGTACCCGCGGGTGCGCCTTTCGGCTTACGGACGAATTTTTTCTCCGTCATCGCGACGGGAACGGACGATGCATTTTTCATTTTGCTGTAATATGCGGCGATCGATGCCGCCTGGTGAATGGCCGCTTTCGACGGCTCACCGTGCGCGCTGTGTACTTTCAACACTACATGCGAGCCGCTCGATCCGCGGCAATGGAACCACAGGTCGTCCGGTTTCGCATACTTGGTCGTCAACTCGTCGTTATTTTCACTGCTCTTTCCTGCTAGCACCTGAAATCCGCCGTCGACCGTGAAGATGCGAAACGGCGGCAGGTTTTCTTTTTCTTTCGCAGTCGCATAACCAAGAAGCTGCAGATGCGTCCTGTATGTCTGACTGAAATCTTTGAGCCCGTCGCTTGAGGAAATATCTGCAAGTTCGCCGATCAGCATGCGCAGGGAGGAGAGCCGTATGTCCAGGCTCTTTGCGCGGTCAACCGATTCTTCGAATGCTCCTTTTGCTTTCTTCGCTTTGTCAAAATATTTTTCTGCGTTCCCGACAGGCGTTAGAGAAGGGTCAAGCGGAATGACAACGCTGGACTGCTGCATCCCGGGCGAGAGGGTGTCGTCAAGCGTCGCCGTCTTCAATCCCTTGCGAAGTTCATGCAGGTGCGCCATGATCAACTTCCCGAACAATTCGTAATCGGCCCGCCGGTCCTGCTCCGAAAGTTCAACGGCGATCTTCGCGCGTGTTTGTGCCGATTTTTTTTCTTCTTTTTCCAGCCAATCGGAGATCAGCTTCCTTTCGTCGACGAATGCCGACGATGCCCGGGATATGCTTACAAAGCGCTGAATCCCCGCGGAAATGTTTGGAAAATCTTCGTATCTGTTTTCCACATAGACTCGAAGCGGAATCAAAGAGAGACACACCGGCGCGGCGCCATCGAAGTAGATTCTCGGCTGTCCTGCAACATCAGGCGCCGATACCTCGGCGATGATCTTGGCCGTTTCTGTGAATATTTTTATAAGGTCCCGATCGGTTGCAAGAGACGTTGGCGCGGACGGCCGGATGTCCGCACGGAACAAAATTTCTTTTGCGAGGGTCGAACCAAGCACCGGGATCACTTTTTTCAATGACTGAAAAACTCCTTCTCCGCCGCTCGCACGCATCTTATCGAGAAAAAGCCGTTCATTGTCCAGCATTGCATGATAGGCGAGGTGGTTCTGTTGATCGCTTCGCGAATGGCGGCTCGCCAACAATTCCTTTCTCTTCAAAAATGCATCGATCACAACATCTGAAGACACGGGGATGGTATGCTCCTCTTCCAGCAAAAGTACGTTTGCGCGCGATCCAAACATCTCACACTTGATGCTCATGTTCTCGTCCAGCGCGGCAACGACAACCCGGTCGTTTGTATCACATGCCACGCTGAGTAGTCTTTTTCCTGTCGCTTTTGGAAAGAGGTCTACAGAATTTTTTCGCGCCCGGAAATTTCCCTCTCGAACGTACATGTAGTTTTCCGACGGGACACAGGACACCGTTATCGTTTGAACAGGATGTGAATCGAGAGTAATACACAACTGCTGCTTGTGTTGCGAATACACCTCCGAAATCTTATGGCCGATACAATGCCGGTGGATGAACCGCGAGACGCGTACAAGAGTAAAATAGTTAGAGAGCATTTTCAGTTATCCACACGTAGTGCAAAAATATATCAAAAAACGCCGCAAAAGCAAAGTAACACTGAATAACTTGTGGATAAGTCGGTGATTAACGTGTCGAGAACTTTCTCTTGCCTGCCATAGCGAATTTTCGTATTTTTAGTATGAAATCACATTTTTCTTTGCTGAGAGGACGCTCATGATCCAAAGCATGACAGGATACGGGAGGGGTGAGTGTTCCAAAGACGGTGTGTCCGCCCTTGTCGAACTCAGGAGCGTCAACAGTCGATTTTTTGAAATAAGTTCGAGGCTCCCCCGTTCCCTCTCCTTGCGTGAAAACGAAATAAAAGAAATCGTCAGGACAAAAGTTGCCCGCGGGAAGATCTCTCTGTCGGCGACGATGCAAAGCGATGCGAACGGCAAACTGCCTCTGAAGGTCAATGTTCAGGCGGCAAGATCGTACTATAAGCTTTTGAGCCAGCTTCGAAAGTCCCTTAAGCTCAAAGAGAAAGTGAGCCTGGAACACATTCTGAGGTTCTCGGAAGTGTTTGAAGGGGGTGTCGATGAAGAAGGAGCAAGCACGGAGTGGACGGTGTTCCAGGAAGCGCTGCAGGCCGCTGTAAAAGAGTTTCAGATCATGCGGGGCAACGAGGGCAACGAAATTTCCAAGGACATGATCGCCCGTGTCGGGAATATTCAACAGCGGCTGGAAAAAATTGAAGCGATCTCCAAAGATCGAATCCCTGAGGAGCGGACCCGCCTGCACGAACGTATCGCGCAGCTTCTTGGGGATAAAAATATTATCGATTCTCAGCGGCTCGAGCTCGAAATCGCTCTCCTCGCTGACAAACTGGATGTTACCGAGGAATGCGTCCGCTTCCGTTCGCATAATAAATTTTTCCTGGATGCACTGAAGAACGATGAAGCCGCCGGACGAAAGCTCAACTTCCTGATCCAGGAAATGAACCGCGAGGCGAACACGATCGGCTCGAAGTCGAACGACACCGAGATTGCACACTGCGTAGTCGCCATTAAAGAGGATCTCGAAAAGATACGCGAACAGTTGCAGAATATCGAATAATGTCAGCCGGCCTGCAGCACACCGAATGAAGAACCCGAAACTTTTTGTCGTCTCCGCGCCGAGCGGCGGCGGCAAAACGACAATCGTGAAAGCTATCCTGCAGCGCCATCCTGATTTTGAATTTTCGGTTTCGGCAACGACGAGAACGAAGCGGGCAAACGAAGAGAACGGAAGGGATTATTTTTTCCTCTGGCCTGAAGAATTTGAGCAATTGATCCGGGAGAACGCGCTCGTCGAGCACGAACAAATTTACGGCAATTACTACGGCACGCTGAAAAGCGAGGTCGATCGCGCACTTGGCAGCGGACGGTGCATGGTCTTTGACGTTGACGTAAAGGGGGCCCTTTCGATCAAGAAATTGTACGGGAAAAAAACCGTCGTGTTGTTTATTGAACCGCCCAGCATTGAAGTTTTGGAAGAACGGCTTCGGAACCGAAAAACGGAGGACGAAAACACGTTCCAAAGGAGAATGGCCCGCGCAGCGTCAGAGCTGGAGATCGGAAAGCAGTTTGACCACCGAGTCGTCAACGATTCGCTTACACGTGCGATTGACGAGGTCGACGAAATTATCACGCAGCAACTTTCATTATCACAATAAGAGGATTTCATGGCAATCAAACCACTGGAAATACACACACTCGAATCCAAAGCGGCGAATGTCTACGAGGCGATCGTAGTGCTCTCGAAGCGGGCTCGCCAGATTAATGAGGAGACGAAGATCGAGTTCAATCAGCGCATTGAAACGATCGCTGCGCTTCCGTCAATGACGAACGGCGATGAGGAAGAAGTCGACGCAAACCCGGACCAGTTGAAGATCAGCCTCGAGTTTGAAAAGCGCTCCAAAGCGACGGAGCAGGCGATTGGTGAGTTAATGTCGGACAAGCTTGAATTCAGATACAAAGAGCCGGAAGAAAAGAAGGATCCCATCGTCTGATAGCATTAAAGCTCTGTGCTCACAAACAAGAAAATATTGGTCGGCATCACCGGCGGAATAGCGGCCTATAAGATGTGCACCGTCGTCCGCATGATGAAGAAGGCGGGTGCGACGGTTCGCGTGCTGATGACACAATCGGCAACACAATTTGTCACGCCGCTGACATTCTCAACCCTCTCCCAGGAAGAAGTGCTCACTTCGTTGTGGCCCGAGAACACGCAATCATCGACCCACGCCGGCGTTGAACACATCAAACTCGGTCTGTGGGCGGATGCAATGCTTATTGCTCCCGCAACGGCAAACATGATCGCGAAACTCGCGAACGGAATTGCGGACGACGTGATCTCATCTACCGTGCTCGCCCTCCGCTCCCCGCTTCTCATCGCCCCGGCGATGGACGTGGACATGTATCGCAATGAAGCAACACAGAAAAATCTGAGCGTTCTCCGTGAACGGGGACACCACATTCTTCTCCCGGCGGAGGGAGAGCTTGCAAGCGGCCTTGTAGGCCCGGGACGATTGCCGGAAGCCGAGACCATTATGACGTTTGTCGAATCGATCATCGAAAAAACGCCGCTCGACCTAAAAAAGAAAAAAATCCTCGTCACCGCCGGGCCGACATACGAGCCGATCGACCCGGTTCGCTTCATCGGCAACAGGTCGTCGGGCAAAATGGGTTTTGCCATCGCCAACGCCGCGGCACAGCGCGGGGCAGACGTCACGCTCATCAGCGGGCCCGTGACCCTGGGGACCCCAAAAAATGTTTCCCGCATCGATGTCGAGACCGCAGAACAAATGAACGACGCTGTGTTGAAACATTCGAAGAAATGCAACGCCGTCATCATGTCGGCTGCGGTTGCGGATTACGCACCGAAAGATCCTTCGGCGAATAAGATCAAGAAACACGACTCGGCGTCCGGCTTAACGCTTGAATTGCAGCCGACTTCGGATATTCTGAGAGGACTCGGCGCAAAAAAAAAAGGCACTGTGCTCGTCGGTTTCGCGCTGGAGACGCAGGACGAATTGAAGCATGCAAAAGAGAAACTCCGGAAAAAGAATCTCGATCTCATTGTCCTCAACAGCACCCGCGACGAAGGGGCGGCGTTCGGATCGGATACGAACGTTGTGACGATCATCGGCAAGGACGGTAAGACGGAAAAGCTTTCCCGGATGCCGAAATTCGACGTTGCGGTTGAAATCCTGAACCGTGTAGTGAAATTGTTGTAAGTGTTTCTCATAAAGAGAGGCATTCATCGTTTATAAATGTCTCTTGCATTTATTCCCATCATGTCCGATCTTCATACCTCATCCCCGCCAGAAGCGGAGGACCAATTACGGCAGCAATTTTCTCAGATCATTTCCGGCGTTCAACAATATCTTATGCAAGAACGGGATCTCTTCGGAAATATCATTTATCCCGCGGCTGAGCAGGGAACGGTTCACAATGGGCAGGAGAAAAAAACCGTGAGCGATTATCCTGCTGAACCGTGGGCGGGCGTCTCTTCGCTGACGGAATTAAATTCGATGATTTGCGGGTGCCAGAAGTGTTCCCTCGGGGCAACGCGGACGAAGTTCGTCTTTGGCGTGGGCAACCCCAAGGCTGAAATTGTCCTTATCGGCGAAGCGCCGGGAGCCGATGAAGATGCCAAGGGAGAGCCGTTTGTCGGCCGGGCAGGTCAGTTGTTAAATAAAATTCTGGAAGCGATCCACTTCAAACGGGAAGAGGTTTATATCTGCAATATTCTCAAATGCCGGCCGCCGGGAAATCGCGACCCGCTCCCTGAAGAGGTGCAGCAATGCGAACCGTACTTATGGAAGCAGCTCGAGATCATCAAGCCAAAGATCATTTTATGCCTGGGGCGTATTTCCGCTCAGGTGCTGCTGAAAACCGCCGATTCACTCACTAAACTTCGTGAAAACGTTCACGATTACCGCGGCATCCCGCTGCTAGTGACCTATCACCCTGCTGCATTGCTGCGCAACCCAAACTGGAAACGCCCGACGTGGGAAGACGTGCAGAAGCTGCGTAAGATGTACGATGAAATGAAGAACAATTAAGAATTAATAATTATGAATTAGGAGTTTTGACTGAAGTTGTCGAAGTTTTCTAATACATAATAATTAGCATTAATTCTTAATTCATAATTATTAAATCTTAATTGCTTTACATGGAGATTCTCCGACATACGGTTTCCCCGGGCGACGGTCCCTCTGAAGGCAGAGTGCCGCCGCAGGCCATGGACATTGAGATGGCAGTGCTGGGAGCAATGCTGCTGGAGAAAGAAGCGATCTCGAAGACTCTGGAGATTCTCGACGAAACGGCATTTTACAAGCCTGCGCATCAGAATATCTTCAAAGCCATGATCGGGCTTTTCGAGAAGAACGAAGCGGTCGATTCGATCACCATTGTCGAAGAGCTCCGCAGACGCGGCCAGCTCGATGAAATCGGCGGTCCGGTGTACGTCTCCGAGCTGACGATGCGCGTCACCTCAGCCGCGAACGTCGAGTACCACGCAAAAATTGTTCTGGAAAAAGCCCTCCTCCGCAATCTTATCTCCGCCAGTTCTGAAGTGACCAGCCGAGCATTCAATGAAACGGAAGATGCCCTCGACTTGCTCGACGAGGCTGAGCAGAAGATTTTCCAGATCTCCGAAAAACGGATGAAGAAGAGTTTTTTGTCGATGCGCGATGCCGTCTACAATACCATGGAGATGCTGGAAAGCATCCACGGCAAACACAGCGGCGTCACCGGCGTATCGTCGGGATTTTCTTTGCTCGATAATCTTACCGGCGGGTTTCAGCCATCGGACCTTGTTATCGTCGCAGGCCGGCCGAGCATGGGAAAAACTGCGTTCGTCCTTTCCGCGGCGCGCAACGCGGCGATCGACCGCGGAGTCCCGGTTGGATTCTTCAGTCTGGAAATGTCTGCTCAGCAACTTGTTCTCCGGCTCATTTGTGCCGAAGCACGCGTCGATGCACACAGAGTGAGAACGGGACAATTGCCGGATGATCAATGGCGAAAGTTGAGCACGCAGATCGGAAAACTTCACGCAGCGAAAATATTTATCGACGACACTCCGGCGCTCGGAATTCTTGAGCTTCGTGCAAAAGCGCGCCGGCTGAAAGTCGAACATAACATAGGCATGGTGGTCGTCGATTATCTTCAACTGATGCAGGGACCAAAGACGGCGCAGAGCAGGGAACAGGAGATTTCGATGATCTCCCGTTCGCTCAAGGCGCTCGCAAAGGAATTGAATATCCCCGTTCTTGCACTTTCTCAGTTGAACCGTGCGGTAGAGGCTCGCAGCGATAAACGCCCTGTGCTTGCCGACCTTCGTGAATCGGGTGCGATTGAGCAGGATGCCGACGTCGTGCTCTTCGTTCATCGGCCTGAGATGTACGGAATCAAGATCGAGGGAGATAAGTCTGTCGAGAATATCGCGGACATCATCATCGGAAAACAGCGCAACGGCCCCACCGGCGATGTGCAGCTTTCGTTCATTAAACAATATGCCCGGTTTGAAAATCTCGCCCTCCCGACATTTGATGACTACGCGCCGCCTGCCACGGCCGGCGATACGCCGTTCTAAAAAATGCGTTTGAGTCCGTTCCTTCTTCATTAACACCCGGCGACTTCCACCGTCGCTGCTTTGCCTTATAGGGTAGACCATGGCTCCAATGGACCGTCGTGATTTCCTTCGCCGCTCTGCGATTGTTCCACTAATCCCCTTTGTGTTCGACAGATCGTTCGCGGCGTCTCTCTTCTCCGCCGTCGAAAAAACAGATGAGAGCATCTGCAAATCGAAATTTAAACTTGCCGTTTCCAGAAACCTGGCCGCCATGCCGATCAACGATGTTATTGTTGAAATAGGCAAGTCTTTCATCGGAACAGAATATGCCGCACATTCACTTGAAGAAGAAGGAGCCGAACACCTCGTCGTCAACATGCGGGTCCTCGATTGCGTTTCCTTCTACGAGAACTCTCTCGCAATCGCCCGCTGCGTTAAGCTGAAAAAATATTCCTTCGATGACTATAAAACAGAACTGCAACTCATCCGATACCGCGGCGGCATCATCAACGGTTACCCGAGCCGGCTTCACTACACGACGGATTACTGGTTTGATAACGAGAAGAAAGGAATCTTGAAAGTTGTAACGGAGGAATTGTTCGGAATAGAAAACCTCGAGCCGATCCCGACACCTATCAATTTCATGACGTCCCACCGCAGTTCATATGCGCAGCTCAGTAATAAAGACTTTTTCGATGAGATAAAGAAACAGGAAGAACAAATCGGAAAACGCGGAACCCTTTTCCTTCCCAAAAGAAACATTCATTTGTTCGAGAAGAAGATCACGGCGGGATCGTTGATCGGCATGACCACAAACACACCCGGACTAGACATATCGCATACCGGCATTGCGGTGCTCGCGGACAACGGATCGCTTCATCTTATGCACGCTCCCGACATCGGCTCTGAAGTTCAGATCACAGAATCGCCGCTGCACGATTATGTCTCCCGGCATCCGAAGCAAACGGGGATCATCGTCGCAGAAGCGCTCGAACCGAAATAAAATATCAGTATGCAGGAGACAGGAGATAGGAGACAGGAAAAAAATGTGAAAATATCTTTGATTCTAATTTTTAATTCATAATTCATAATTTTTAATCAGTCCCTTCAACACTTTTAGGTTCTCTACATCTTCATGGAGGTCCTTCGATTTCGGTGTTTCCAGTATTTTTGGTGTGTTAGCAAAGCGTTCATCATTCATTAAGTAAGAGAAGCCCTCCGTCCCGATCATTCCTTTCCCGATATGCTCATGCCTGTCTCCGTGTGAGCCGAATTCTTTCTTTGAATCGTTGAAATGAAATGCTGCCAGTCGATCCAGCCCTATGATATTCTCGAATTCCTGAATTGTTGCAGCATACGTTTCTTCCGTTCGGATATCATAGCCAGCGGCAAAAATATGACACGTGTCGATACAAACCGCCATGCGTTCGGGTTTGTCGACTCCATTGATTATCTTTTCGAGGTGCTCAAATTTGTAGCCGACCGCCGTTCCCTGTCCCGCGCTCGTCTCCACTACACTGAGGACTTTGAATCCCTCTGTTTTTTCGTGCGCAATGTTCAGGCTCTCTACGATTCTCTTAATGCCGTCATTCTCGCCTGCTCCCCCGTGTGCACCGGGATGGAAGTTCAACAGTTGAATCCCCAGCTCTTCGCATCGCGTTAATTCATCGATGAACGCATCGCGGGATCTTTCCAGTATCTCGGGGTTTATTGCGCAGAGGTTAATGAGGTACGAATCGTGCGCCATGACGGGTGTTATGGTTGCTTCAACGATTTTCCTTTTGTAGTTTTCTATATCATCATCCGCCAGGGGTTTTGCACCCCACTGGTTGTTATTTTTTGTAAACACTTGAAGCGCCGTGCAGCCGATCGACACCGCACGGTCAACAGCAGTGTGGACTCCGCCGCTGGTCGACATATGAGCGCCCAAGAGAACATGTGTACCATCAACACTCATGGGGGGCAATGATAGATTAAAGAGAAAAGTTATGGCGTGATTAGAATGTAAAACTTTTCATGATTGAATGACAGCCAAAAATGCATCTGAGTTAATTTATCGATTGAGCTTCTAACCCATCATTCCTAACTATTTGCTCCCAAATTATTCAGGTTCACCCATGTCCCTCCGAATTCGCCGCGCTGTGCCGGCTGATGCAAATATTATCGCAGAATTCAATGCCGCCATCGCTAAGGAAACCGAGCATCTTGACCTTGACCGCAAACGTCTATTGCGCGGCGTAAAGGCTCTCCTTAAGGATAGTTCAAAGGGGTATTACATCCTGGGTGAAATTGACGGCCGAATCGCTGGACAGTTAATGATAACGTACGAATGGAGCGACTGGCGCGCTGCCATGTTCTGGTGGGTTCAGAGTGTTTATGTTGTTCCTGAGTTTCGCGGCGCGGGGGTCTTCAGCCAATTATTCCATCATGTAGAAAAGGGGGCACAGAAAAAGAGATCAGTTTGCGGTATACGGCTTTACGTGGAACACGGGAATGCGCGCGCGAAGCAGGCGTATGAACATCTTGGCATGAAGCAGGCCAACTATGCAATGTACGAGATCGACTTTGTGATCAAGCGACCCTTGCTTCCCCAGACGCAATCCAAAGAACGAACGTCTCCCGGAGGATAAACCAATTCATGTGATCTTAGTTGAAAAGCCGGTTCAGAGTTCATATCTTGAAGTTCAAAAATAGTTTGCGAGATACATTAATAATTTTTCGCATTTCGGCCAAAATGAAAAATAATTCACGGGTCACTTCATGAGCACAACGCAAAGAGACGAGAATCTGACACGGGCGCAGCGCGAGCAAAAAGCGTATGATGAGGACGGAGTATGGATCAGATCACATGAGTGGCACACCCGGTTCAAACACGTATTTGAGTCGCCAAACACAACACGATATGATCGGCTTTTTTTTGAAATCATTAGACAGCAGGCCCACAACAAAAGAGTCCTTGAAATTGGCTGTGCCGACGGCACCGTGGCTCAGGAAATCTATAAGTTCAACCCGGCTTACTTACGGGGAATCGATATTTCTCAGGAGTCTATCCGGGCAGCCAAACAGAAAGAGATCCCCAACAGAATGGAATTCTTTCATGGAGATGTTGGGGAAGGTATAGAGTCAAAGTTCGATCTGATCTTCGGCCGTTCCATACTGCATCACCTTGAATACCGTTCGGTCCTCAAGTCCCTCTATTTGAATAGTTTGAACGATGGAGGAGAAATGGTCTTCATGGAACCGTTTGGATCAAATCCTCTCATAAAACTCTACAGCATCTTTTCAAACGCGCACACTCCAGATGAAAAGTCTTTTGTTCGTGAGGACATCAATTGGCTGCGAAGGAACTTCAATACCGTTGACATCTACCCCATCAATTTGTTTACGCTGCCCCTGGGGATGCTCTCGACGTACATTTTCCCTTCCGCTGACAACGTAATGCTTAGATTGGCTGACAAGATCGATGCATGGGTTGGTGAGAAGAGCAAGGCGTCCGCCCCTATGTTCCGGCATTCCCTCATCGTAATAAAGAAAACCCCCGTGTGAACGGGGGCAGGAGTTCTCGCCGTTGTGCGAAATTCATTCTTCCCATCTCTCCACGATCGTCATGTTTTGATGATTGCTGATGCTCTGACCTTCCGGCGTGAATAGAAAATCCAGCCTGTTCTTATAGAACTCGGTGATGCGGCCGCGAACCATCTTGAGCGTGCTGTTCATGAAACCATTCTGTTCCGTGAAAGCTTCGCCCAGCACTGCCATTGCAGACGGCAGCCACCGCGACGGAAACATTCCAGCGTGCGGTCCCCTTTCGCGGTATGCATCGATTTCTGATTCAAGCATCCGCAGCACGGCTTCCCGGCCTTCTGATGTGCGGCAGGAAAGTTTTCTTTCTTTCAGCCACTGGAGGGCGGCGTCGCGATTGGGAACGAGCAACGCAACGGTGTAAGGGGATTGATTATTATATAGCATGATTTGTTCGATAAAGCGCGAGTGGCCTGTGATCGTCTCTTCTATGCCTTCGGGACTATACTTCTCACCGTCATTCGCGATAAGCAGGCTTTTGTTTCTTCCAAGAACGAATAGGAATCCGTCGCTGTCAAGGTACCCGAGGTCGCCGGTGTGAAGCCAGCCGTTCTGGATTGTCTCAAGCGTCGCTTTTTCGTTTTTCCAGTACCCCGCCATGACATTTTCGCCTCGAACAATAATCTCGCCGTGCTGTCCGATTGCCAGTGTATTTCCGTTTTCATCGCAAATCTTTACTTCCAGGTTAGGAACGATACTCCCGGACGATCCAAGTTTGTGCTTTTGGGGAACGTTGGCAGAGATGACGGGGGACGATTCTGAAAGGCCATAGCCCTGGAACATCGGCATGCCGATGGCGTAGAAGAACCGCTGCAATTCGATGTCGAGGAGCGCGCCGCCGCCGATAAAGAACTCCAGCTTTCCGCCGAAATTTTCCCGTATTTTGCTGAAGAGGATTTTTTCGAAAAGCATCATCAGCGGCTTTTTGAGGATTCGAAGACCTTTCCCGCGGTTCCAGCCGTCGCCGTTATAGTCGTATGCCGTCTCCATCGCTTTATTGAACAACCTCTCAACCTTCGGCCCTTTTTGTTTGATACCGCTCTCGATGTTCTTCCGGAAATTTTTCGCCAGTGTCGGAACGCTCAGAAGAAATGTCGGTTTCGATTCTTTGATGTTCACAGGAATATTTTTCAGCGACTCAATCGCGGTTTTACCCACCTGTACCGATGCCATGCTCGCCCCATTTTTCATCAATGTATAAATACCGGCGGTATGGGCAAAACAGTGATCCCACGGCAAAATAAGAAGGGAGCAATAGTGCGGCGGTATTCGCAGGAGCGCGGAAGCCTGCTCAACATTTGAAGTGTAATTCCGATGGGTCAGCACCACTCCTTTGGGATCGGCAGTCGTTCCGGAGGTATAGCAGATGTTCGCTGCATCGCTTTCGTGCAGTGTTCCCCATGAGTGAGCGATCGAGACGGGGTTTGCCTTGAGATATTTATTCCCTGTCTCATACAGTTGCGCGAGCGGTAGTTCATCCGCGCCATGGTGTTCTGCCGGATCGAGCAAGATGATTTTCTCAAGATCGGGGAGATCGTTCTTCACCTGCTTGATCTTCGGCGCCTGCGTTGCCGAAACGATGGCCATCCTGCAGCCGGAGTGTGCAAGCCGGAATTTTAACTCTGACTGTTCGTTCAGTTTCACCGACAAGGGTACGTTGATGGCTCCAGCGTACAAAATTCCGAGTTCGCAGATAACCCAATCGTTCCGTCCCTCGGCAATAAGCGCGACCCGGTCCCCTTTCTTGATACCAACACCGAGCAATCCTGCGGCGAACTCAACAACTTTCTCATGCACTTCGCGATACGTCATCCCTTCATACTTGTCACCGTGTTTTTCCCACAAGAGAATATTTGGGCCAAATCTGGCAACGCTTGTTTCGAATAGTTGGGGGATTGTTCTCTGGGTCATCGAAGTTGCCTCGGGGGAAATTTTTATTCTATATAACAATGCGGTTCAAGAATGAAGAAGCACGTATCGAGTTGGTCGCGAGAGATCGAGGATGCGCAACGGTTGCCGCGGATACATCAGCATCGGTAATAGAAGGTCAAAATATTCTCACCGGCGGCGACTGGCTCATCGATAACGTCGACAGAGCTGCCGGGGCCGTGAGAAATCTGCTTTTTCTTCAAACTTTTTCTTGTGACAATATCATGGCCGGATCGATGAGAGGTCGAAACGAAACATTTCCCTCGTCCAGCCTCAACCGGTCAATACGCCAACCGTGATGAACGATACATGGCTTACCAATCGAAAGACCTCTCTTCTCGGGCGTAATGCCTCATACATGGCATCCGCCCGTGGCGAAATACCTTCCTTGTGGAATGCGTAGAAATTAAATGCAGCGTAATCCTCTGGCGAAAACGTTCCTGACGGTTACCAGGACCGTCGACCGCCGCCGCCGCCGCCCTTATTCCCGCCGAAGCCGCCGCTTTTCCTGCCGCCAAAGCCGCCGCCGCTGCGTTCTTCCCGGGGCCGTGCTTCATTAACAGTCAGCGCCCGCCCTTTTAATTCTTTGCCGTTCAATCCGGCGATGGCAGCCTCTGCCTCGGTCTTTGCCGGCATCTCGACAAACCCAAAGCCCTTCGGTTCGCGTGTGAATTTGTCCATGATGATATTGACCGTCGCGACTTGTCCGAATGCTTGAAATGCCTGCCGCACGTCATCCTCGTTGGCATCACGAGACAGATTACCTACAAATATGTTCACTGTGTGCTCCTTTGTGTTGGTTGTTTGTTCTACAGCACCCGAATTTCATCTAGTGCAATCTGAAGAAACTCCGGGTTCGGTCGATCCGAATTCGTTGTTCTTGATGATACGTTAAAATACGCTCACTTTCACATACTTGCCTGGGTTCTCCCGCAAGTCTCTCACCAATAAGTTCAGGTTTGAAGCAAGGCTGTCGATATCATTATATAATTTTTCTTCCTGCACAAGTTTTCCGAGCGTCCCTTGCCCTTTTTCGATCTTATTCAGGACGACGTCGAGCGATTGTGTCGTCGATTTGAGATTCTCGGACGCTTGCTGAAGATTGTACGTGACGGTGCGTATCGCCGCCATGCTTGTGTCCAAGTTGGTGCGTTGAGAGAGCGCGATGGTGTCCAGGTTCAAGGCAAAATGGGAAAGGTTGGCAGAGAAGACGCCGAAGTTCCCAATTGCGAAATCCAACCTCTGTCCCTCGTCGTGAATGATCCGTTCAAGTTCATCCGAAGAATGGTTCACATCCGCGAGGATATTTTTTATGTTGCCGCGAGTCTTCTCATCGAACGTCGTATTCACCCGTTCCAGAATACCCAGCACGTTCGATGAAATTGGGGCGAGCGTTGACGTCAATTCGGTCAGGTCGGCTTCGTAGGAACCGGTGAGCGTATCGCCGTTCTGGAGCATTGTTGATTCGATGCCCGGCGTAATCGCTATCAATTTTCCCCCCATCAAGCTGGAGCTTTTAATATACGCTTTTGAATCGACGGGAAACTGCACCTTATTCTGTATCTGAACTTTCACCGCGATCGCGGTGCCGACGAGTTTCATTTCTTCAACTTTGCCCACGGCGAGGCCTGCGATCGTGATCGGGTTGCCTTCCTGCAAGCCGTTGACATTATTGTAAAAGATCGTGAGCGAATACTCCCGGCGCTGGAAATCAACGCCCCGAAGGTAGATCATCCCCCCAACGAAAACTATCACCGCGGCGAATATCACCATGCCGAGCCGTATTTCATTGCTGAGTTTCATAAGCGACGTCCCTCTGCCATTGGCAAAGAACTGTTGATGTATTTCCGAACTTCCTCATCCTCGCTGTTTTGAAGCTCGTCGCGTGTTCCCGTCATCAGCGCCGTGCCGTTCTGGAGAACTACGAACCGGTCGCCCACCACAAAAGCACTGTGAATGTCGTGCGTGACCACGATCGACGTGATCCCGAGTTTCGTTCTCAGGTCTTTGATCAAGAGATTGATCCCGTCGGCGGTTTCCATATCGAGGCCGGTTGTCGGTTCATCATAAAGTATGTACCGCGGCGTCAATGCGATCGCGCGCGCGAGGCCAACGCGCTTCTTCATTCCGCCGCTGAGAGACGACGGCATGATGTGTTCTGCGTTGTCAAGGCCGACGACGTGAAGGGCGTATCGGAGACCATCCGCAATTTCTTTTTCGGTCCAGCCGGTGTGCCGGCGAAGGGAAAGGGCAATATTCTCTCCAACCGTCATCGAATCGAACAGCGCGGCACCCTGAAACAGGAAGCCGAATTTGAACCTCAGTGCCCTCAGTTCCTTATACGTCATCGTCGAAATGTCTTTGCCGTCGACTTCAATGGAACCGGAATCGGGTTTGACCAGGCCGATGATCATTTTTAACAGCACGCTTTTCCCGCCGCCGCTGCGGCCGAGCACGACGGTGGTTTCCTTGTTTATCACGTCGAAGGAAACTCCGCGAAGCACCTGTTTGTCACCGAACGTTTTCCAAATGTTTTGGATGCGGATCATCCGGCAAATACCAAAGTTGTGTTTGCATCGGCCGGTTTCCTTCTGCGTGCAGCAGCCTCATCGGCCTTCGCGCCGATCTCAAAATTCCTTTTCACAATAACACTGATGCGAGGATAAAATCCATCACTACAACGGCGAGGCACGTCAGGACCACCGTTCTCATCGTTGCCTTGCCGACTCCCTCCGAACCTCCCTCGACGAAATATCCCTGGTAACAGGCGACAGACGTAATGGTAAAACCGAAAAAATTCGCTTTGATGATTCCGAAGACGGCGTCCCACGTTTCGAACGAGTTCTTCATTCCTTTGATGAACGCCTCTGACGGGATGTTTGCGACGGCGACCGAGCCGATCAGTCCGCCGAGGATTGCAACGAGGTCGCCGAAAATGATAAGAACGGGAAACATCAGCATGCCGGCGATAACGCGCGGTGTGATAAGATATGAAATTGAATCGAACGCCAGTGATTCGAGCGCATCTATTTGCTCCGTCACGCGCATGGTGCCGAGCTCGGCGGTAATCGTCGCACCGACCTTTCCGGCAAGGACAAGCGCCGTCATCAGGGGGGTCAATTCAAGGAGGACGGACTTCACGACGAGGCTTCCGACCACCGTGCGGGGAATCCAATCGTACAATTGGTATGCCGATTGCACGGCGGTGACCATCCCGACGAACGCGCTCACGAACACGACGATCGGAATTGAATCGTTTCCGATCGTGACCATCTGCTGGTAGATATTCCTGGAATATTCCTTTGCGTTATGGATGTTTCGAAGCATCCACCACATCAAGGTGCAGTACCGGCCAAGATGTCCGAAAAAATTGCTGCTTCGTTCCCCTATGATCGCAAAGAAAGTAAATCGGCGGTCTTGAACAATTCCGGTGTATGTATCCGCCATGCGCGGGGCTGTCGAAAATGACACTGTGTGGATGGAAGGTCTCTGATGCTGCGGTTAATATTGAAAAATGCACCGTGAAAATCAAGACGACACGGTGAGACGGCAAAGCGGTGATTGTTCAATACAACCACCGCTTTGTTCCCATCCTGATGACGAATTATGCCTCTTTGTCGAACGTATACGAACTGACGCGGATATCGAATGTCTGTCCAGGCTTATACTGGTGTTCGTTCGGTCCCGGCAGGGGCCGGACAACCTCAACGGTTGCCCAGCATCCCATGACATTGTGAATCCGCGCTTCGTAGAGCGGCGTCCCGTTCAACAGGCATTCATACATTTTGCCCGGTGTCGGAGCATCTACCGCCCTGTGCGTGTGCACTGGTTTGTTGTTCATTTTATCCTGCTTGCGGTGTCGGCGTCTTCGGCGCTTTCTTCATTCTCCGGTACAAAAGCAGGAGAACCACAAGAACAACGAGCGCAATAACGACGTACAACACCGTGTGACCAGGTTCGACAGATGAACGCCACACATCGACTTTTGCTTTGATCTGTCCGAACTGCGCGTCGGTGACGATCGAGCTGCCTTGCAGCAGCGGCATCCATGTCGTCGTCAGTTCACCGTTCCAGACACTGTCGACAAATGTCGAATAGACCTGGAACCGGACGGCTTCCGTGCGCTGATTTGTGTTCTGAATCTCGTCGTCGATAAAGCCGATAACGTTTGCGACAAATTCATTGCCGGTGTTGAACGGCTTCACCGTCAGATTGTGCTTGGTGAAGAGTTGATTAAGCGATTTCCAGAGCGCTCCGTCGACCTTCGCGCCCCATGCGGCAAGCATAGTATCGATGGTGTTCAGTTCCTTCGACCGGTCTTTCTGTGCCACATAGATAACTGCCAGCTTCGGACCGAGACCTTTCCATTCTGTTGCGAATTTTTTCTGTTCGCCGACGAGCGTGGCAAGGTCTTTTCCGGTCAACGAGGTCGATTCGAGGAATGCGACATTATCGGCAATGGATTTTTTGATATTGCCGATCACGCCGTTGCGTTCCACGTGAGAAGCAACTTTTTGTTTCTCAACGTCTTTCAATGCGTCGACGTTCTTGTCGTATTGCATGAAGATACTGTCCACCATCGCGAAGATCATTTTGTCTCTGTCGCTGATGTTGGAACGGAGCTTCGCCACGAGCGTGCTGAGCGAATCGAGCATCTTTTTGTCCTGCGAGTTCGATGCTCTGAGTGTCTGGATTTCCTTTAAGAGCGAGCCGTTTTCACTGCTCAGCTTTTCAACCTGTGAAGAAAGTTCCTGTACTTGTGCTTCAAGAGCCGCAATCTTCGTCACCGCATCCTGGATGATGCCGAGCTTGTTCTGCGCATACGCCAGCTGGCCATGCACCATGTCGAGCTTCTTTTGAAAATCATCCGGATACAGCGCTTTGTCCAGGAGGGTTTTGTGCGGCGCGTATTCTTTTTCAAGCGCATCGATGTTCACGCTGATCTCAGCGCATTCCTGAACTGTTTGCGCCGTTTCAATGGCTTTCGAAAGCTCTTTATAGGATTTGATGAAACTCTGCGAGATCTCATAATCTGATTGCTCCTGTGCAAAAGAAACAGCGGACACCATTAAAACTGCAATTGCGAGTATCAAACTTAGTTGGATCGTCTTCATTTTTGTCCTCCTTGCTGAATGCCGTCCTTCGAAAGCAGGATCGCTTTCTCTTTGCCGTTGAGAAGATGGATGAACGGCCTACCTTCTTTGTCCTGGTTAAACGCCGGTGATGCAAGCCCTGTTTCGGAGACCAGTATTTTTTTCTCTAATTTCAATTTTCCTTCATCCGATGCGAAAACATAAACGTTCTTGAATTTTGGCGCCGTCATATAGTAGTAGCCGTCCATATCGCGGATGACGCGAAGTTCAATGCCGCTCACGTGTTGTACGGAATCCTTTGTCTCTTCAAACAACAGCGGTTTAACATTGAATGTGATGAAATTGCGGGGTTCTTCAACGTTCCCCTTTCCGTCAACGGTGAGGACGCTCTCGAGCGGCCACTGATAATGCACCGGCGCAAGCGTCAGCGAAGAGCAGCCGAACACTATCAAGGAAAGGACGGAGCAAGACAATACGAAAAAAGTTTTCATGCTGACTCCTTACAGATTGATAAAAGTTAGTGAAATTTGGCGTAGGGGTGATGAATAAATCCACGTCAATGTAGCGAAGCGCAGTCTGAGAAGCAAGACGGTTGTTCTTGCCGTGTGATTCACGGCAATTGGTACCTATTTTTTCCTTTTTACGGTTTTTTGTTTCACTTTCGATTGGTGCTTTTTGGGCTCAGGGTTTTTCTTTTCAGGAAATAGTTTTTCCTGTTTTGCATTCCCGCCCTTTCCGTTCGAGTCGGTCGGAACGGGCTTATCATCCTTCTCGGGTACGCCGTTCTGCTCCTCATCCTCCGGGGTTACAACGGCAATATCGGCAATGCGGTCGCCTTCGTCCAGACGGATCAGGCGAACCCCTTGGGTATTTCTTCCGCTCAGGCGGATCTCTGTTGCATCCTGCCGAATGACCATCCCTTGAAGCGTGACAACAACGATGTCGTCGGTTTCGAGCACTTCTTTGATGGCGATCATTTTTCCCGTCTTATCCGTTGCGTTGACAGTGTAGATACCCTTCCCGCCGCGATGACTCACACGGTATTCTGAAACTTCGGAGCGTTTGCCGTAGCCGTTTTCCGTTGCAACCAGAATTGTCGTCGTGGTCCGCTTGAGTGCAAGCGCGCCGACGACATTATCTCCTTTTTCAAGGCGGATTGCCCGAACACCGGCCGCCGTGCGTCCCATCTCACGAACCTCGTCCTCGTGGAACCGGATCGCCAAGCCTTCGTGCGTACCAATGATGACGTCGCTCGTTCCATCGGTAAGCTTGACGTCTTTCAGGAGGTCTTTTTTCTTCAACGAGATCGCACCGATCCCGTTCTTGCGGGGGTTGCTGAATTCTGCGAGAGAGGTTTTCTTGACCAAGCCCTGTTCGGTCACGAAGAGCACAAAATTCTTCTCGCTAAAATCCTTGACAGTCAGGAAGGCCGTGATGTTTTCGCTCGGATCCTTGGAGATCAGGTTGACAATCGACTTACCTTTTGCAACGCGTCCGCCTTCGGGAATTTCAAATACCTTCAGCCAATAGCACTGCCCTTGGTCCGTAAAGAAGAGGATATAATTGTGCGTGCTTGCAATGAACATGTGTTCGATAAAATCGTCTTCGCGAGACGAGGCGCCCGTGACTCCCTTTCCGCCGCGCGACTGCCGCCGGTAACCGCTCACGGGAAATCGTTTAATAAACCCCCCGTGGCTGATTGTGATGACCACTTCCTCCTGCGCGATCATGTCCTCGATGCGAAATTCCTCGAAGTCGTAGACAATTTCCGTGCGGCGGGGGTCGGCATATTTTTCCCTGATGGCAAGCAGCTCGTCTTTGATGATCTGGAGCTGGAGCTGTTTGCTGGCAAGAATTGCCTTCAGTTTCGTGATGAGCTTGATTATCTCGCGGTATTCGTCTTCGACTTTCTTCCGCTCCAGGCCGGTCAGTTTCTGCAAACGCATGTCGAGAATTGCCTTGGCTTGAATCTCGGACAACTTGAATTTTTTCATTAAGCCGGTCTTTGCGGTCTCGACGTCTTTCGATGCCTTGATCAGCTTGATGATCGCGTCGATGTTGTCGAGCGCAATGATGTAACCTTCGAGAATGTGCGCCCGTGCTTCGGCCGCGTCGAGATCGAACTTCGTGCGCCGGACGATGACCTCGTTGCGGTGCTCGATATATTTCTGGATCATTTCCCGCAGCGTCAATACCCGCGGCCGGCCGTCGACCAGCGCGAGCATGATGACGCCGAAAGTGGTCTGCATCTGCGTGTGCTTGTAAAGATTATTCAGGATCACGGCGGCGTTCGCGTCGCGCTTCAGGTCCACCACGATGCGCATGCCGTCGCGGTCCGATTCGTCGCGGATATCGGAAATATCTTCGAGCTTTTTCTCGCGCATCAACTCCGCGATCTTCTCGATGAGGCTGGATTTGTTGACCTGGTACGGAATTTCCGATATGATGATGCTCTGGCGGTCGTTCTTGGCGGTTTCGACAGTCGCTTTTGCCCGAACGATGATTCTTCCCCGTCCGGTCGTGTACGCTTCCTTCACCCCGTCGTAGCCGTAGATGATTCCGCCCGTCGGGAAATCGGGAGCCTTGATGATCTTCATCAATTTCTGGTTATCGATGTCCGGGTCCTTGATGTACGCAACACAGCCGTCGATAACCTCGCCGAGATTGTGCGGCGGAATATTTGTTGCCATGCCCACGGCGATACCGCTCGCACCGTTGACGAGCAGGTTCGGGATCTGCGCGGGAAGGACGGAAGGCTCCTGCAGCGTGTCGTCAAAGTTCGGCGTGAAATCGACGGTGTTCTTCTCCAGATCGCGGAGCATTTCTTCCGAGATGCGCGACAGGCGCACTTCGGTATACCGCATTGCGGCGGCGGAATCGCCGTCGACCGAACCGAAATTTCCCTGTCCGTCAACAAGCATATAGCGCATTGAAAAATCCTGCGCCATGCGGACGATGGTATCATACACAGCCGAATCGCCGTGCGGATGGTACTTTCCAAGAACCTCTCCGACAACACGCGCGCTCTTTTTGTATGAGCGGTTCGCTGCCAGGCCGAGTCCATTCATGCCGAACAGAACGCGGCGGTGGACCGGCTTCAATCCGTCACGCACGTCGGGTAGGGCGCGCGCAACGATCACCGACATCGAATAATCGATGTATGAGCCGCGCATTTCATCTTCAATGTCAACGGGAACTATCTTTTCGTTCTGTGTCGCCATGTATTATGATCTCAGGGTTTTATTATTATTAGAAGCTGCCTCAAAAACTCCGGAAAATGCCATACTGAACGGAGCGAAGCGGAGTGAATGCCGAAGGCATCCCTTCGGGAGAATCCATGACAATCATGCATCGTGAATCTACGGGGCTTCAGTGTCGTGGATGCTTCGCTACGCTCAGCATGACATTTACAAATGTATTCTATGTCAAAACCATTTTTGAGATGGCTTTTAGATATCCAAATTTCTGACATACTTTGCATTCTTTTCGATAAACGCCCGCCTCGGCTCGACTTCGTCTCCCATTAAAATAGAAAACGTCCGGTCTGCATCGGCAGCGTTTTCAATGCTCACCTGCAGGATTGTGCGTGTTTCCGGGTTCATGGTCGTTGACCAGAGCTGCTCGGGGTTCATTTCTCCCAAGCCTTTGAAGCGGGAAATAACGGACCCGTATTTTGCAACCACGCCCTCTTCAACAACCTCGGCCGTTTCTTCCTCTTCTTCTTCCTTTTTCTTGTCGGCCTTTTCGCCCTTCAGTCTTTTAAGAATTTCATCGCGCTCTTCTTCGTCGTACGCGTAAAATTCCTGTTTCCCTTTTTTTATTTTATAGAGAGGCGGCTGGGCGATATAGACATGCCCGAGGTCGATCAGCTGCTTCATGTAACGGAAGAAGAGCGTCAGCAAAAGCGTTCGGATATGAGAACCGTCGACGTCCGCGTCGCACATGAGTATGATTTTGCCGTAGCGGATCTTTGCCGGGTCAAAGTCATCGCCGACGCCGGCGCCGATCGCTGTAAAGATATTGCGGATTTCTTCATTCTCTAAAATCTTATGAAGGCGGGCCTTCTCGACGTTCAGGATTTTTCCCTTGAGCGGAAGGATCGCCTGGAATCGCCTGTCGCGTCCCTGCTTCGCACTGCCGCCCGCAGAATCTCCTTCCACAAGATAAAGTTCGCAATGCTCGGGGTCGTTGATGGAACAATCAGCAAGTTTGCCGGGAAGGCCGCCGCCGTCTAGCGCATTCTTCCGGCGGGTGAGATCGCGTGCTTTCCGTGCGGCTTCGCGCGCTTCCGCCGCACGAAGACTCTTCTCAATAATCCTTTTCGCGTCTCCGGGATTTTGGTCTAACCAATTGGCAAGCTCCTGCCCGACCACAGATTCGACGATGCTTTTCACTTCGCTGTTGCCGAGCTTCGTCTTGGTCTGGCCTTCAAACTGCGGCTCGGGTACTTTCACGCTCACAACGGCCGTGAGCCCTTCCCGGAAGTCGTCTCCGGTAAGAGTGATCTTGTCCTCTTTCACAAGATTGTTTTTGTATCCGTAGTTGTTGAGCGTGCGCGTCAACGCGGTACGAAATCCGACGAGATGTGTTCCGCCCTCGTGCGTGTTGATGTTGTTGACGTACGAAAAAACGTTCTCAGAATATTGGTCGTTGTACTGAAGCGACACTTCGACTTCAACCGTGCGGCCGTTCTCGTCGGTGCCGGTTCCTTTTGCATACACAGGTTTCTTCATCACCGACGGACGCGTTGAGTCGATATATTTCACAAATTCGACAATGCCCCCTTCAAAGTGGAACCGTTCCGTCTGTTCCTGCTTGCTGCGAAGGTCGGTGATTTCAAGCGTCACCTCTTTGTTGAGAAACGCAAGTTCGCGAAGGCGCTCTGCCAGAGTTTCGAATTTAAAAGTGCGGTTTTTGAAAATCGTCTGGTCGGGCAAGAACGTCGTTTTCGTACCGGTCTTTCCTTTTTCGGTTTTGCCGATCACCTTCACCGCAGCGACAGCTTCCCCCTTCTTATATTTCTGGAAGGAGGTTTTTCCGTCGCGATAGACTTCCACTTCAAGCCATTCGCTCAATGCATTAACAACCGAAACTCCAACGCCATGCAGACCGCCCGAAACCTTGTAGGTGTTCTTGTCGAACTTACCGCCGGCATGAAGCACCGTCATGACCACTTCAAGGGCTGATTTTTTCTCTTCTGCAATGATGCCCGTCGGTATGCCGCGCCCGTCGTCGATGACCGTGACGCTTCCGTCTTTGTTGATCTTCACATCGATATTCTTGCAGTATCCCGCCAGCGCCTCGTCAATCGAGTTGTCGACAACTTCGTAGACAAGGTGATGAAGTCCGCGCGCGCTGACATCGCCGATATACATCGCGGGGCGCCGGCGGACGGCTTCCAATCCCTTCAGTACGGTAATGTCGTCGGCAGTATATTCGCCGTTGGTCTTCTTGACTTTTGATTTTGATGTTACTTCTGCCACGTTTTATGCCGTTAGATTGTTTATCGAAACCGGATATCTTTGATCGAGTCTGAATTCATTGCCGCGTGCACTTTTTCCAGGATTTCTTTTTTTCGGAACGTCAATTCCGTGCGCCACGGTGCTGCCGTCACCTTCACCACGAGGACGTTCTTTTCAATTTTATCGACGCCAGTCATGCTCGCGATCTGTTCGCCCACGATCGAAGGCCACAGGGCAACAATGTCATATTGCTTCAGCTTCGTCTGCATCCCGAGCTGATGCATGAGCGCGTCAATAACGCTGCCGAGTAATTCGGGAGAATTCTGTGTCATGCTGCCGCCTCATGACGCTGGGGTACCGCCGCGCCGTTACGGATCGAGAATTTTCTCCGCGTGTCATCCCATCGGATCGTTCCGTGAAACACCTGTTCGTTTGTTGTGGTGATAAACGACTGGCCCAGCGAGTCGATCAGGGTGAGAAGTTTTCGCGCCCGTGTATCATCCAATTCTGTGAACACATCGTCGAGCAAGATAACGGGAGTTTCGGCGCATCGTTCGTTGAGATAGAAAAATTCCGCTATCTTCAGCGCGATCAAAAAAGTTTTGTGCTGCCCTTGTGAAGCGTACGCGCGAAGCTGCAAACCGTTCAGCGAGAACGCTGCTTCGTCCCTGTGCGGACCGACAAGCGTCGAACCGATCCTCAATTCGTCCCGCCGTTTCTCCTCCAGTTTCTCCCGCAGCCGCTCGTAAATTGTTTCGGCCGAATCGTGCGGTGCGGCTGCAACCTGCGGAAGGTACTCGACGGAGGGTGTTTCAGTTTCCTGCGCTACTGCTTCGTACGCCCGCGTGATGAACGGCGCAAACTCCTCAAAGAAAAGTGCGCGCTTCAACAAGACTTTTGATCCGTGAACGCTCAGGGTTTCATCCCACGGATCGAGCAATGCAATATTCATCGTGCCTCTGCTTGCGTCCGACAGAATCTTATTCCGCTGGCGGAGCGCCCGCCGGTATTCCAGCATATCTTCCATATAGACCCGGCTCGACTGCGAGATGACCAGATCCATGAACCGCCGCCTGTCTGACGGCGTGCCGAAGGTGATGTTGTTGTTCTCGGGCGACAGGACCACGATCGGAAATTGGCCGATCACCGATGAGAACGTTTCGGGCTCGTTACCATCGATGAAGATTTTTTTTTGATTCGTCCGGGAATCGTAGGCAACGCGAACGTCGTGCTCAATGCCGACGTCGGACAGCAGTGTTCCCCTCACTTCAAAAAATTCTTTTCCCTGCTGCAATGCGGTAGTGTCGGAACTTGCGTAAAAGCTTTTTGTCAGGCAAAGGAACGAAAGAGCTTCCAGCACATTGGTCTTCCCCTGACCGTTGTCCCCCAGGAATGCGTTCGTTGTCGTCCCAAAGTCCAACTCCGTGCAATCATGGTTTCGAAATTGCCGGAGCTGTGCGCGCACTATTTTCATACGGTATGTGCGGCCCTGTTAATTGTTCAACCTCACCGGCATGATGAGCATCAGGACGTCTTCTTTCTCCCGCTGCGGCCGGGGGGAGACAATCCCTGCCCGCGTCGGCGTGCTGAATTTGAAAACCGCTTCATCGGATTCGAGATGCGCCAGAACGTCGACAACGTAGCCAGAGTTGAACCCTATTTCCATTTCACCGGATGAATACTCGCACGGTATCGTTTCCCGCGCCTCGCTTCCGAAATCGACATCTTCGGCGGCGATCGTCAACTCGTTCTTCGCAAGCGACAAACGGATCTGGTGTGTTGTCGAGCTAGAATAAAGCGATACGCGACGCACAGACGACAACATCTGGTCCTTGCTGACAACCAGCGTCTTGTCATTGTCGAGCGGGATCACGGTCTCGTAATTCGGATAGCTTTCTTCGATCAGGCGGGAGATCAGCGTGGTCCCGTCGAACTGGAACATTATATGGGATTCGTTCACCAAAATCTTGCTCTTTCCCTCTTCGGCCAGCTTTGCCACGAGCGCCAAGGCTTTCGAGGGGATGACGATTTCTTTCTTAAATTTCGGCGATGCAAACGATCTGTTGATCGTGCGCACCAATCTGTGTCCGTCGGTTGCAACCGCGCGGATCTCCGTCTCTTTGAGCTGAAATAGGACGCCCATCATCGCCGGCCTCAGTTCATCGGTGCTTACGGCAAACGATGTTTTCCCTATCAGATACCGCAGCATGTCCGCATCGATCCCGATTTCATTATCTCCCTTGAATTGCGGCACCGTCGGGAATTCTTCGCTCGATTCGCCGGTTAGGGAATATTCCCCGTTTTCCGTCGCCATTTTAATTTTGTTGTTTTCGGTATCGATCGAAAATACGACCTGAACGTCCGGCAATGCGCGGATCGTATCGACGATCCTCTTCGCGGGAATGGCGATTACGCCGTCTTCCATGCCTTTCACGTTCACGGCAACGGTCATCGAAATTTCAAGGTCGGTAGCCGTGATCTTCAAAACATTTTTGACGGTTTCAAACAGGAGATTTTCAAGGATGGGGAGGGTTGATCTGGTGGGCACGACACCGATAGTTTTCGATAACGCTTTCTGCAATTCGCTGCTGGTGACGGAAAATTTCATGAGATCTCCTTGCTTGAAAGGCTGCTGCTGGAACGTTGATTTCTATCTCAGAATATACCAATTTTTTGAACGAAATTCAAGGAAAGAACCAGGCTGGGGGGCCATTTTTGCTGGGGAAATTGCGGGAATTGGAGTCTCCCGACAACTGGTGAGATTGTTCTTGAGTTTCAGTTGCGACTCCGCCAACTGCGACGTTACGAGGAAGAATCTTTGCGTCGGCAGGCGCGATCACGCCGAACAGTTTCAGCCTGGTTACAGAATCGAATAGAGCTGCATTGTTCTCAGGATGAAGAGATTTGCAATGATGAGATTGATTCCGTGCGCTGTGTAACAAAGGGAGCAATGTATTCTCAGCCTGTAGACCAGCGCATGCACCAGAAACATCCCTAATCCGACCGAAAAGACCGAGGCCACAAGGAAGAAGATCTCAAATCGTTCAATGGGAATAAAGAGAATTGCGCCATAATACACCATGCCGAGAACGCTGTTTGGAATACCGAGGACCTTTGCTTCCCGTGTGTCTAAAATCATTATGCATGTTCCCCGCTCCATCCTGCAGAACGGCGGAATCCATCTGTTGTCGGCTTCAATGATTCGGTAATATACCAATGAAAAATACGACGCGATTCCCAGGCCGGCAAGCGCGCACGACAAAAGCAGCAACTCGATCATGATTGAAATTATGAATCCTCCAGGCCAGAATCAACTTAGGGCAATGCCTGAATTTATGGTTGTGTTAAACTTGCTCACGCGATATTTTCTTCTCCCGACACAAAGTTCTTTTGAACATTGTTCTAATTCAGACATTACCCAAATTAGGGCGTGTTTCACCAGTAAAAGCTGGCCATTCATCCACAATCCCCATTATAAACACAGAACCGGTGTTTCTTGCCTCTGTCATGCGCTACGCGCAACCCGCTCAATTCGCGTGTAATAAACTTTTTGTATATTGACTCGTCTATACTTGGAAGCGTGCAAACTTTAATGTTTGCTTTTGTGTTGTATTTGTAGGTCAAGAATCGAAATTAGTTCACTTCTCGAATGAACAACATACCACATGAGGATGGTTGGATGAGAAAAAATATTGGTCTCTGGCTTCTTGTAGGAACAATCACCGGACTTGGGGTAGGATTTTTCGTCAACGATAACATCTATCTGAAAATAAACAAGAACATGGATGTGTTCGGGGAGGTGTACAAGGAAATCACCACAAGCTATGTTGACGAGATCGACCCTGAAAAGTTCATGCGTGCGGGTATCGATGGGATGCTTGAGACGCTCGACCCATACACTGTTTTCTATGGGGACAAAGAGGGAGAAGAGATCGATCTCATCACTCACGGTGAGTACGGCGGCGTTGGCGTCTCGATCGGGACCCGCGACGGATACATCATCGTCATCGCTCCGATGGAGGGCTACTCCGCCCAGAAACAGGGCATCCGTGCTGGGGACCGGATCATTGAAATCGACGGGCAGAAGATCTTCAATACAAATCCGGATTCTGTCCGAACCATGGTGCGCGGCGAGCCGGGCACCGAGGTAAAAATGAAGATCGAGCGCGAGGGAGAAAAACAGCCGCTCGATTTCGTGCTCGTCCGCGAGGAAATTCAGGTAAACAACGTTTCGTACTCAGGATATATCGGCAACGGCATCGGATACATCCGCCTCGAACGATTCTCGCGGCGTGCCGGCGATGAAGTCCGACAGGCGATCAGAGAATTAAAGGCCAAGGGCGATTTGCGCGGCGTGATCCTTGACCTCCGCAACAATCCCGGCGGTCTGCTTGAAGCTGCCGTGGACGTCGTCAGCAAGTTCAACCCCAAAGAAAGCATCGTTGTGACGACGAGGGGGAGAAGAAGCGAGGATGAAAAAGTGTATAAAGTGCCCGAGGACCCGATCGCAGGCGACATTCCGCTTGCCGTTCTCATCAACAAGAACAGCGCGAGCGCGAGTGAGATCGTCGCGGGCGCAATTCAGGATATGGACCGCGGCATTCTCGTCGGCACGCGCTCGTTCGGCAAAGGGCTGGTGCAGACGATCACGCCGCTCGGCTACAATGCATCGTTGAAGATCACTACCGCGCGCTATTACACGCCGAGCGGCCGGAGCATTCAGGAGATCGACTACAAGCATCGTTCGAACGACGGTATTTTTCTTATCACCCCCGACAGCCTCAGACATGAGTTTGCCACCGAGCACGGACGAAAATTTCTGGACGCCGGAGGCATAGCGCCGGATTCCACTGTCCCCGAAGCCGAGCACAGCGCCCTTTCACAAGAACTGATCCAGAAGGCGATGTTCTTTATGTTCGCGACCCACTACGTGTCGCAGCACCCTACCGGCAACGGAGATTTTACTGTCGACGACACTCTGTTGAAAAATTTCGAAACATACGTCAAAGAGAAAAAATTCGAATTCAAAGACGACGCAGAAGGGAAGCTGTCGGAACTAAAAGATGTATTCAAGAAGGAAAAATACGGCAGCACAATGACCGCTTCTCTTGACAATATCGGCGAGCAGATTGAAAAAGAGAAGGCGAGTGCGTTCACCCGTCATGCGGACGAATTGCGCGAGGAACTCCGGGAAGAAATTGTCGAGCGGTACGCCGGCGATAAGGGACGCATTAAAGCTTCCCTTGACCACGACATCCAGGTACAAACGGCGGAAAAACTTCTTGTATCGAAAAGAGTCTACGTCGCGCTGCTGAAGCAGGGAAAATAGGGATCGTAACCCATCCGATTACTTAGAGCAATCGGATGGGTGCAGTTCACGCCCTGATCTGGCTGTTGACCGCGTCGAGGTATTTTTCCATCCGGCCGAGAAAGACAAGGTATGCGTTCATCCAGTCGGTGGGCGTGACGGGTTTTTTTCCAATGCAGTCGTTGAAGATTTTCTGCACGCTTTGCGCGAGTTTATGTTTTCCCACCTCCACGACGAATTCAAGGTCGGAATGGTAATACATGTAGATATCTTGAATATCGTTTGAAATCTTCGCATCCACTTTTGCCTTCGTTGCCAGCGGATGATTGACCCTCTGTGCGCTGGATGATTCATAGATCAGCACATTCCACATATCCATCACGCTCTTAAAATCATTCTCGTTTTCGCACTCCAGTTCCGGCAGGGAAGAAGCGTACTTCGCCGTTTCAAGCGTGGTTTTGTACAGCGGGAATCCTTCCAGATATTGCGCGACAATATTGATCACCTCGCGTTTTGCCAGGACGCGCAGGATCACGGAGCGTATGTCGTTCCTTAGTTTCCGGTCGGTCAGGGCGATGGATTGCTGCGCGCCGGCCTTAGCCTGGTCCAGCGGAGACAGTTTTGCCCGTTCAAGTTTGGCCTGATAGTCCGCCGAATTCTTTTCTTCCGTCGTCAAGGACAAAACCGCATTCCGAGTATCCGGGGAAAGATCATCGTATCGGCGCGCACCGTTGGGAATGTTGCCGATATTCTCCGACCGGCTCTTGAAGATTCCGAGCAACGTCGTGATCAAACGGTCTTTGTATAGTTTGATGAAGTGTGACAGGTCGGCAATAACATACAAGTCATCCCCGACGGTCGATAAAAGAGTGTTCAATGTATCAGCGATACGCACGACACCCGACTTCTTGTCATCGAGCGACCGAAGAGTAAAGTCGATTCCTGCAACCGTCGTGTCAAAAATTACCGTTCGCTTAGTGCACAGCCGTATCGATCCGAGTGCGGCAATTTCGATGTCGCTCATTTGATGCGCCTTCAACACTTCGCGGAGATATGTCACCTGTCCGCTGGGGGGCGCGACGATCAAAATATCCGATTGCGTCGTCGTCCCGGTCACAAGTGCGTGTTTGACGCATTCGACCGTACGTTTCGCGTTCGCTTCGTTATACGGGAGAATTTTTTTCTTCCCGAGATATTGTGCGGAGACGGAGCGCATGTCTTCCGTGTTGACGAAGAATATCCTCCCCTTCGCGCCTTGCGGAACCGGCGACTGGTACAGCGCGGACGCCAGGCACGATTCGAACAGCGAGGGCGGGTATTCCGGATTGATCAATTCGCTCACGGTAGTATCGGGAAGCAACGCTGCCGAAAACCGGCGGTGATCACTATCGTCTTGCTGAAAGTAGGTGAAGTAATTTTTCTGCAGCCATTTCCGCGGGGCGGCAAGCTGGGAAATTGACTGCGGCGGCTGCTCGGTGATATCCGCAAGAATGAAGCACTGCTCATTCGCATGCGAGGCACACCAAAAAAACTTGGCAAGGTTTAGAGCGTGCGCGTCATCAATGCAAACGACGTCGAATTCTCCCAGCTGTGCTTTATCGAACTTGAGAGCTTCGTGAACGGTCATTGCAACACAGCGCGTTGAGGCAGCGGTTGAAGGGACCACTGTCTGGAGCGACAACTGCGCCGAGGCGAGTTTCTCAATCTCCTTTTTTTCTTTCAACGGAACAGGAAGCTGAGATTCCTTTTTGTACTGCTCTTTCAAAAGAGTTGCAGCGTGTTCTTTGAA
>Ga0265336_10000156_pt1 | contig 48623 bp, 39 predicted proteins | sample 42119metaG_FD_193583 | JGI IMG/M metagenome (GOLD analysis project Ga0265336, IMG submission 193583) | Rhizosphere microbial communities from Carex aquatilis grown in University of Washington, Seatle, WA, United States - 4-21-19 metaG | ecosystem: Host-associated > Plants > Roots > Rhizosphere...
GCAGCGTGACCTGGTGCCGATCCTGTCCTTCGATGAACCTGGGCATACCGACTCCTTCTCGATATGCTTCGGAACTCTACGCGGTCAGCCTCATCGGCGGACCGGGGTTTTCACACAGCCTCGGCCAGAAGCGGCCTCTGGGCATAGGCCGCTCTCAAGAAGCCACTGCTCATCTGCGATGCGTAGGTCTGCATGACACCCTATATTCGAACCGCACGCCCTGACGAATTCGACTTTTCCTTCGAGGCAAAGCGCGACGCGATGGGCCCCCATATCAAGGCCAAATGGGGTTGGGACGAGGACTTTCAGCGAGCTCATCATGCACGCCGCTGGTCCGAACGGTCGTGGTCAATCATCAGCCTTGAGGACAAACGAATAGGGACGATCGCGCTCGACTGGAAGCCAACCCATCTCCAACTCGGCGAGTTCTACATCTTGGCCAACTATCGCAACCGGGGGCACGGATCAACAATCCTCCAACTCGTTCTGGCCCAAGCCGACGCACGAAGCCTCGAGACCCGTCTAGAGTTCCTCAAGTGGAACCCCGTCGGAGGGTTGTACAGGCGGCATGGCTTCCGCGAGGTTTCCGAGAACGACATACATTTCTTCGCAACTAGGCAACCGAATGCCGAACGGGTCCCCAAACTGTGGCTTTGCGCGCTCACGATCGTGCACGAGCTGAGCCACAAACTCGTGGGGACGAGGGACATTCGCTACGACGATCAAGGTTTGAAGCCCAGCCCTGCCTTCCCGCATGACAAGGCGCTGATCAACGCCGACAGTTGGGCGTACTTCTGCGGCGACGTCCTCGGCGCGGTGCCGCGGCAAGCCGTCGCGAGCGCACTGTCTTGACCCGCCACCTCGCTTCCGCGCTGGCACTCGCCGCCGCGGCAGGTCCGATGTTCGGAGCCTGTACCCCCAATACCTCGATGGCCGCCGCGGCGACCGAATCGTCGCAGGAGAAGTCTATGGAATCCGCAAAGCGCCGCGCCCCGTGGTCAAGCCCGTCGTCGTGCAGGGCGTACGCTACGAGCCGCTGCGCCGTCCCGACGAGCACGGCTTCACCCAGAGCGGTGGAGTACTCGCCGCGATCGACGACAAGACCGGGAAGTACCTCTGGGGCGTGCAGCTCTACGTGACCTCACTCGACGCGGCGGAAGAGCGCGATGTCCAGGAGGTCTACATCAACGAGCTCGCGCACGACAAGGCACGGCACGCGATTCTTGCGACTGACGAGCGCAAGCGGGTTTGGTCGGTCGATATCACGACACACGCGGTCATGGCGGCGCGGTAGCACATCTGACTGTGACGTTAGATGGTAGTTAACAACGCTACCATCGGTATGCCTTTCCGCCGGCTGCCAACGGCCAAGAGCTGACCTCGGCGACCGACCGCTTCTGGGTTGCACGCCACACGTCGTTGACGTTTGCCGAGGCTAAACTAGCGGGGCGAAGCGAACTCTTGGGCGCCGAAGACCAGGAACGGCATGACCACCATCGACGTAGATTTCCTCCACGAAAGGCTGGTTGCCACCATTCGCGGTATCCCGAAAATCGTCCGCGGATCGCCACGTACACCGAGTAGCGAGTCGTCGAGAACGAAGGGCGGTACAGATCCAAGCGCCCCAAGGGCGTCGCTCAGACAAGTCAACACCGGTATAAGGCCATCATGCCCGCTCGATCGAACCCCTTTCAACGCCTTCTCGCTCTTTTAATCCAGACGTTCGCAGACAACGCCATCGTGCAAGAGTCGGCGATGCTCGTAGACAAGGTGACCGGAAAGAAACGAGAAGTTGATATCTAAGTCGTTGGAACGACAGCGTCGTATTAGATCTAAATTGGCATCGAGGTCGTTTCCTTGAAGCGTCGGGCGGACGTCCCATGGATCGAGAAGATTCGGTACTCAAGGTCAACTACCCACCCCACGGTAAAGACGGTATTGTCGAAGCCTGGACTTGTCGATCACCTGGACAAACAACGCAGTCTTGCCAGAGCGACCGCCGGCATCGGCGGCATCGCACAGATCGGGCGAAGTCCGGACGTATAGGTGTTCAGGCGCGTCCAGCAGCAAGTAGCCCTCCGCCGGAGCGACGCATTCGAACGCACGCTGTCCACCGAGAGAAACCTCGCTTGGATCCTGGGACTGCGGATCTGCCTTTCGACCCAGCGCGGCATCGACACGAGTCCTCGCAGCTTTCAGCTCGCTCTTGTTGACGCCTCGAGCTTCAGCGTAGTCCATAGTGACTAGGAGGTTACCGCCGAGCTTGGCTCTTCGCAGCGCTTGCCCAACAAGATTCGCGACAGGTTCGGGAACCAACACCGTGATGACTCCCAGCGCGGCGAAGCAGGCTATCAGCCGCGTCCAGCGTGGTATTGGAACGTCAACACAATAAATCACTGTGACGATCAGGGCAACCATCCCAGCAAACGCGAGCGTCCAGTTCTCGAAGGTGGACCCATGAGACTTGTAGATAGTGAAGCCGACGACGATCAGATTCGCAACCATGAATGCACCGACCAAGGGCGTTGGGGCCATCACCTTCATTCGGCGCGACGATAGGAGCCTAGCGACACCAACTCGCGCGCAGCGACGCTCGCGTCCGCTATGGCCTCGGCGACGCGTTCCTGCGCCTCGTGGCCTTCGACTTCGAGGTAGAAACGGTACTCCCACCCAGCCTTGCACCTGAGAGGTCGTGGCTCGATATGCAGAACAGACAACCCGCGGCGTGCAAACGGTGCGAGGGCGCTGACCAGCGCGCCTGCCGTGTTGGCCAGTGACAAGGCAAGCGAAGTCCGATCGAACCCCGTCGCGGCGGGACGGGGGCCACCTAGTACCAGGAAGCGCGTGCGATTGCCCGGTTCGTCCTGGATGCCGCGCGCGACGATCTCGAGGCGATGCAACGAAGCAGCGCGCGCGCTCGCGATCGCGGACATTGTCGGGTCGTCGATGGCCCGTACCGCGGCTGCCGCGTTGCTGGCCTCCGGTACCTGCACAATTCCGTCGCCAAGGCGCGAAAGCCATCCTCGACACTGCGCGAGCGCCTGCGGATGAGCATGCACGCTGCGCAAGCCATCGACGCCAGCACGTGCGCGCAGCAGCATATGCTCGACGGGCCGCACGACTTCGCCCGTGATGCGTGTACCGGGCCGGCAGATCAGATCCACGGTGCGCGTGATCGAACCTTCTGACGAGTTTTCGACCGGCAGCACCGCAAAGCGTGCGCTGCCGTCGTCGAGTGCGTGCAAGGCTTCCTCGAGGTTGGCGCATGGCAGGAGAGGCGCAGACTCGCCGAAGTAGGCGCGGGCCGCCTCCTCGCTGTAAGTGCCGGCCGGTCCGAGATAGGCGGCAATGACTGCAGTGTCAAGGCGCAACGATCACATCCCGAGATGGCTGGGCCCCGGTGAAGTCCGAATCGGACAGAACCGGCAGCGATGTCGCCGGTCTGGACGCGTCGACACGCGCCATCGACGTGGGCGCAGGTGACTCGCCCGCGGCGAAACACGGCTTTCGCTTTGCCAGGAAGGCTTCGATGCCTTCAGCGGGACCGTTTGTGGCGAAGGTGGCCTGGAAGGCACGCCGCTCGAACTGCAACCCGACGGACAGGCCCGACTCAAATGCCAGGTTGATCGACTCCTTGATGGCCATTACCGCCGGCAGGGACAGCGCAGCGATGGCCTGGGCCACGTCCAGCGCTTCCGCCAGCAATCGGACGGACGGAACGACTCTGCTGATCATTCCCATGCGCTCGGCCTCGACCGCCGTGATGCTCCGACCAGTCAGGCACAGGTCCATGGCCTTGGCCTTGCCTACCGCGCGGGCCAGGCGCTGCGTACCGCCCGCACCTGGCATCGTCCCGAGCTTGACCTCGGGCTGGCCGAAGCGGGCGTCGCAAGCTGCGACGATGAGGTCGCAGATCAACGCCAGTTCGCAACCGCCTCCGAGCGCCATGCCGGCGACGGCCGCTACGAGCGGCTTGCGGCAGCGCGCGACCTGCTGCCAGAGCCAGCCGGCGGTGTCCGGGAAGTCCTGCTCGTAGAGATCGATGTAGGTCTTGCCGACCAACTCGCGGATGTCCGCGCCAGTCGAAAAGACCGCGGGCCCGCCGGTCAGCACGATTGCGCCGATGCGGGGGTCGGCGTCGAGGTCGACCAGCGCGCGCTGCAACTCCCGCATCAGCGCGATGGACAGCGCGTTGCGCGTCTCGGGTCGATTCAAGGTAATTACTCCCACGCCGTGGGTCCGTTCAACAATGAGGTCTTGGTACATCGTGCGCTCGATCGTTCAGTGGCTGTCGGTTTCGCCTGCGTGGGATCGCGACGCTCACGTGGCGACGCTGAGCAACGCGGAGTCGTACTCGCGACGCAAGTGGGCGACGATCTGCTCGACCGGCGGAGCGTCGTCGATCAGGCCGACGCCCTGCCCCGCCCCCCAGATGTCGCGCCAGGCTTTGGGGTCGTCGTCGCCTGAGAAATCGAGTTGCGCATCGACGCGGGCGGCCAGCGCCTCGGGGTCGAGCCCTGCGGCGACGATGCTCTGACGCAGGTAGTTTCCGCGCACGCCGGTGAAGGCGTCGGTGAAGACGATGTCAGCGGCCTTCGCGTCGATGATCATGCGTTTGTAGGCCGGCGCCGCGTTGGCTTCGAGCGATGCGATGAAACGCGTCCCCATGTAGGCCAGATCGGCGCCCATCGCGCGCGCGGCGAGTATGGCACCGCCGTGCGCGATGGCCCCCGACAACACCAGCGGTCCGTCGAACGCGCGCCGCAATTCGCCGACAATCGCGAACGGCGACAGGCTGCCGGCATGTCCGCCCGCGCCGGCGGCGACGAGCACCAGACCGTCGACGCCGGCGTCGAGCGCCTTGCAGGCGTGGCGATAGTTGATGACGTCGTGAAGGACGATCCCTCCGTAGGCATGGATCTCGTCGATGATCTCCCGCGGCGGCGCTCGCAGGCTGGTCAGCCAGATCTGCACCTTGTGATCGATGCAGACGCGCGTGTCCGCGGACAGCCGCTTGTTCGACGGATGCATGATCTGGTTCACCGCGAAAGGCCCGACAAACGCGTCCGGATGGGCAGCGCGCCAACGGGCCAGTTCCTCGCGGATCTCGACCAGCCATTCCGCGAGCCGTTCGGCCGGACGCGCATTGAGCGCGGGGAAGGCGCCGACAATGCCGGCCTTGCACTGGGCCAAGACGAGTTCCGGAGAGCTCAGGATCAGCATCGGTGCCGCGACGACCGGCAACGTGAGGCCTTGCAGCAGTTTGGGGAGGGCCATGATGCTCGTCCGGCTCGCGTCAGGCAGAGCCGACAACGCCGGCCTCGGCACGCCGCGCCATGCGCTCGTGGAAGCGATCCTTGTGCACCACGAAGCGTACGTGCGTTCCCTCGGCAATCGAGCCCGCGGCGTCCTGCGCGCTCACCTTGTACGTGAGCGTGCGGTCGCTGACCTCGATGAGTTCGCTCGAGACCGTCACCTCCCAGTCAGGAGGCGTGGGCGCGAGATGATCGATATTGAACTTGTAGCCAACCGACATCTGGCCGGGCTCGAACAGATGATCCGTCGCCTGCATGCAGGTCTTCTCGATGAAGATGATCAGGATCGGACTCGCGAGCGCGGCGGCTTCGCCGCCCCACCGATCGGCGAGATCCATTCCAGCGACGCGATGTCGGGCGACAGCCCTCAGGCCAGGTTCGATGTTCATGCAATGATCCTTCAGTTGTGATGGAAAGGGATTCAAGCCGCTGCCTCGGCGGCAGCCTTTTGGTGAAGCCGCGCGATCTGGCTGAAGACGTTCACGCGATGCATCTCCTCTGTGCCGCCGGCCAGGAGCAGGCCCAGAGCGTCGCCGACGAACTCGGCGACGGCGCCTTTGCGGTAGCCCACGGAACCGAAAAGGCGCAGCAGGTCGAGAGCGCCGTCAACGATGCCTTGCGTGGCGGTGAGTTTCGCGAGTGAGGCAGTCATCACGGCCTCGTCGGCGCGAGTGAGAACCTGACCAAGGGCGGCGTACGACAGCCACCGCGTGCGCTCGATGCCCAGCTTCATGTCCACGATGCGCCCCTGCACGTACTGATGCGAATCCAGCGTCGACTCGAAGCTGCGGCGGCGGCGGACCAGCTCGACGGCATCGTCCAGGAACGGCATCAGGACGTGAGCGCTCGCCAGCGAGAACAGCACGCGGCTCATCGACGCGATCTCCATCAGGTGCCGGTGGCCCTCGCCTGGCTTGCCGAGCAGGTGCTCGGGTCGGATGTCGACATCGGAAAAGCTCAGTTCGCCGATCGGCAGGTCGCGGTTGCCGAGCGTCTCGCACGGTGCGGAACGCGTCAGGCCGGTCACCTCGCGGTCGATCAGCAACAGGGCGACACCCTCCCGCTCGCGGACTGCGTGCTTGGCGATGACCAGGAGCAGGTCGGCCGTCGGCGCGTGGCTGACGTTGTACTTGCTGCCGTGCAACCGGTAGCACCCATCCGTCCCGCTCAGCCGGGTCTGCAGGCCGCGCACATCCGAGCCGGTCGAGGGCTCGGACATCGCGGTAGCGCTCAGTGCCCCGTCAAGCAGCGACGCCAGGTGACGCTCGCGCTGCTGCACGGTGCCAAGTGTCAGAATCGCGCGAATCACGCTAGCCTGGTTGGCGACCGTCATCAGCAGGCCCGTCGACCGCGCCGTCGACGAGAGCCCCTCGAACGCGGCGGCGAAGTCCCACCAACTGCCGCCCTGTCCGCCGGAGTCGGCAGGTACTGCCAGGCGCCACAGCCCCGCCTCGGCGAGCTCGCTCCAGCACGTGCCGTCGAAGCGATGGACGGAAGATTCGCCGTCGCGGCGACTGGCGCGTCGCTGCGCCGAGGCGCGGCCGAGGTCCGCGAACGTCTTCCTCAGGGCCGATTGTTCGGCCGACCACTCGAATTGCATTGCTGTCCCTTTCGTTCGGGCGCAGGGTTGCGAAACAACTTCAGAGAAGGCGCCGGCGCGCCACGGCATCTGCCAGGTGCCGGAGCGCGACGACGGTGTCGTCCCAGCCGATGCAGGCGTCGGTGATGCTCTGGCCGTGCACCAGACGTTCGGGTGCATCGCGGCGCGGCGTGAACTTCTGTGCCCCCTCCTTGAGATGGCTCTCGACCATGACTCCGAAGATTCGCCGCGAGCCGCCGGCCACCTGCGCGGCGATGTCCTTGACGATCTCGAGTTGGCGTTGGTGGCACTTGCCGCTGTTCGCGTGCGAGACGTCGACCATCAACGCGCGCCCCAACCCGTTGGCCTCCAATTCGGCGCAGGCGAGCTCGACACTGCGCTCGTCGTAGTTTGGCGTGCGCCCGCCACGCAGGATCGTGTGGCAGTCGGGATTGCCGCGCGTGCGCACGATCGCAACCTGACCGTTCATGTGCACCGAGAGGAAATGGTGGGCACAAGCCGCCGCCTGGATCGCGTCGACGGCGATGCGGATGTTGCCGTCGGTGCCGTTCTTGAAGCCAATCGGCGCCAAGATTCCGGAGGCCAGCTCGCGATGGATTTGGCTCTCGGTCGTGCGCGCACCGATGGCGCCCCAACTGATCAGGTCGCCGATGTACTGCGGCGAGATGACGTCGAGGAATTCGCTGCCCGCTGGCAGCCCCAGCCGGTTGATGTCGACGAGCAACTGGCGCGCGATGCGCAGGCCTTCCTCGATGCGGTACGACTCGTCGAGATACGGATCGTTGATCAGGCCCTTCCAACCCACGGTCGTACGCGGCTTCTCGAAGTAGACGCGCATGACGATCTCGATGGCATCTGCATGGCGTTCACGTTCCTGCTGCAGGCGACGAGCATATTCCAGCGCAGCGACTGGATCGTGGATCGAGCAGGGGCCCACCACGACCAGCAACCGGTCGTCCTGCCCCGCGAGGATCCGGCGAATGCGTTGGCGGGTCGAGATGACCAGTTCCTCGACTGACGTGCCGCGAATCGGATGGAAGCGGACCAGGTGCTCGGGCGGCGGCAGCAGCACCACATCGCCGATGCGAGCATCGTTCGATTCGGACGGCGGAGTGCGCAGCAACGATTCCGGGGGGGGCCGCTTGGCGAGGATTTCGACCATGGTGTCTCTCACTCAGCTCGTGACGATGGGGCCGGTCTGGATCGGCATCCGGGTCGGGTCGTAGGCGAAGACCCAGGTCGGATCGCAAGGCATGCGCATGAACGTGTTCTGGCTGGAAACCTCGTGCACGTGAAGTAGTCGCTCCGAGCGCGTAGCGACGTAGGCGTCGAAGGCGGCTTCGCACGAACGCGACTCACTCAGGCAGCGAACGAGCACGGCCGCATCCTCGAGCGCCATGGCCGCGCCCTGCGACATGAAGGGTCGCATCGGATGGCAGGCATCGCCCAGGAGGATGACTCGTGGGTCGCCCCACACGAAGGTCGAGGGTCGCTCGAACAAGGCCCACTTCTTGATGCACTCCGGCGGCGCGGTGCGAAGCGCTCGCTGCACCGCCGGATGGAAGCCGGCGAAGATTTCAAGCATCTCCGACTTGTCGCCGGGCACGAACGAGGCGTCGGTCGGCCACGACGGCTGCGGCGTCATCGCGGCGAAATAGAAGACGTCCCGTGCGGCATCGAGGTAGTAGGTCAGCGCGAACGTGCTGGTGGCCCACCACTTGGTGAGATCCTCCATCCGTTCGCCGCCGAGCAGCGCGGTGGGATAGGAGCCGCGGAACGCGACTTGTCCGGAATAGTGCGGAGCCTCGAAGCCGGCCAGGAATTCGCGGGTCTTCGACCGCAGACCATCGGCTCCGATGACAAGATCGGCCTGGGCCTCGCTGCCGTCGGCGAAGTGCAGATCGACCTGCTCGCTGTGCCGCTTCACGCCGCTCAGGCGTTTTCCGTACTCGATCGAATCCGGGTTGACGCAGTCGAGAATCGCGCCGAGCAGGTCGCCGCGCGTCAAGGTCAGGAAGGGCGCGTTGAAGGCCTGGAGCGAAGCGTCGCCCAGCGGCAGGTCGAACAGGATCTCGCCCGTTGCGGCGTCCCGGTTGGTGAACGCGCCCGGCCGACAGCCCTTGATGCGCACGGCTTCGCCCGCGCCGATGCGGTCCAGGACCTTCACGAGGTTCGGGCTCAGGTGGATCCCGGCACCAACCGGCACGAAGCTCGCGGCCTGTTCGTAGACGCGGGCGTCGAAACCGGCTTGCTGCAGAAGCGCGGCAACCGCGGCGCCGCCGATGCCGCCTCCGACCACGGCAACTCGACGAATTGATCTGATCATGCGTGTCCTCTTGCGAAAGTGATTCGACGCGTCTTCAGAGGCCTTGAACCACGATGGATTCGATGCGCGCCGCCGTCTTGCGGATCTCGATGGCGGCCTGGTATTCGCTCGATCCATGCCATGTGTGTGCGCGCGCGACGCTGTCGAACTCCAGCACCACGAGACGCTGCGGACACCAATCGCCCTCGAGCGGTTCGCTTGCGTCGGTGCGCACCAGCACGCGTGCGCCGTGACGCTCCAGCGTCGGAACGCCCACGCTGCGGTACTGCGCGAATCGCTCTGAGTCCTGCACCTCGACGTCGATGACGGCGTATCCGGCCTGATCGCGCTCTGGCTCGGCACCCCCGACGCCGGCAGCCAGCACAGCTCGGGAGCGCGCCGTGCGCTCGCGGATCGCCTTGGTCGCCTGGTATCGGGGCGACCCGTACCAGCGCCGCGCGGCATCGACATCATGGAACGCGATGATGACCACGCGCCGCGGAACCCAGTCGCCTTCCAGAGTTGCCGCCTGCCCTCCGCGGACGATGAAGCGGCCCCCATGCTCAGGCACGGTGGGTGCGCCGAGCGTGCGGTATTCCTCGTAGCCAGTCGCATCTCGGACGTCGATGTCGAAGATCACGTAGCCTGCCATAGGGCCTCCGCGGCCGCTGACTCGGCCTCCAGTGCGACGAAGACCTGCTGGCCTTCGACGCGGATGGGATAGGTGCGCAAGTTCTCGGTCAAGGGCTTGCACAAGGCCTTGCCGGAACGCACGTCGAACCGGCCCTGGTGCAACGGACACTCGATGGCGCCGTTCTCCAGGAAGCCGTCGCAAAGCCGGGCATTGCCATGGGTGCACAGGTTGTCGGTCGCGAAGATTTCGCCGCCGATGTCATAGAGCGCGATCTGCGCACCATCGACCGCCACGGCGATCACGTCATCCCGTTGCAGCGCCGCAAGCGGTGCTGCGAATGTCCAGATCTCGTTCATGGCGTTCTCAGATCGGATAGATGATGGAGTTGGGGATCATCTCGCTGTCGTAGACGCAGATCCTCGACGTGAAACGCAAGCCCTCAGGTGTGCGCTGGATGCGGTCGTAATAGCGACCGGTGTTGTAGACGTCGCTCGCTTGGTCGCGCTTGGTGCGCAACACGGCATAGTTCGCCTCGGCCACCACGATGTCGCCGTCGATCTTCCTGATCAGCGGCATGTCCACGATGTGACGCTGGTAGTACGGGTCGTAGAAGAGCGTCTCCTGGATGCCGTAGACGCGATCCTGAAGCATGCCCTTGCTCTCGAAGTCCATCGTTGCGAGCGGGAGGTTCTGCTCGAAGTTCTCGCGCGGTTGGACCTTGTAGGTGCAGTCGTCGACGAAGAATTCCGGCCAAGCGTGCCAATTGGCGCTGTCGAGTGCAGCGGAGTACCTGGCATACAGGTCGATCACGTCGAAGTAGAGTTGGGATCGCATCGCGTCAGGCCTCCATCACCTTGCGCCAGTAGTCGTACATGCCGCGAACGAGCGTCTCGGTCACCATGTGGTCCGTGTGCTCGTGCACGCCGCGACCTCCCAGCTCGTTGTAGACGCTGCCTTCCGGAATGCTCGCGAAGCTCTGCTGCACGCACTCGATCACCTCGCCGTCGTCGGCCGAGACGAAGCCTGCCGGCCCGAACAGGTTGGCCTGGCGCAGGCGGCGCCTGGTCATCTCCGCGTCATCGGTCTCGAATCCGAAATGGGTCCAGACGTAGTCGAAGACGCCCGGCCCGACCGGCCGGATGCGGCGCGTCGACAATGCGTTGACCTGTTGCTGGATGATCACGCTCGGGAGTAGCGTGATCATGACCACCGTCGGGTCGCCCCACCACGGTTCATGGACGACGTCCAGGAAGCGGTCGTCGTGCAGGATCATCTGATTCTTGAAGCTCGTCACGTTGACGGTCGCCTCGCCAACGCCGCCCTTGCTGCGAATCGAGATCATCGCGGCGTGGCGGTGGTGCGCGTCCATCACAAGTTCCGCGTCGTTGTCTGCGCGCCAGAGCCCGAAATTGACGAACCAGGTGTGCAGCAGGCCCGCGTGGTAAGGGTCCTTGATGTTTTCCTGCATCAGCTTCCAGTTGCTCGGTATGCGCTGGCGGGTATATCCCAGCAGCGTCAGCTTCGGCCCGTGGAAGAGGCGGTCGTAGTACTTCAGGATGGTCGGTCCGAGGAAGTCTTCGAGCGACTCGACGTCGTGGTCGAAGCTCGCGAAGACGACGCCGCCTCGCGTGGCCACCTTGAGCTTGGTGAGGTTGTGCTCCTCGAGTCTGAAGTCGGGCGGCATGCCACCGTTCACGCGCCCGTTGGATTTCACGCCGCGCCGGAAGGGCACGCCCTGCAGGTTGCCCTGGAGGTCGTAGCTCCACTGGTGGTACGGGCAGCGGAATTCTTCGGCCTTGCCGCTACGCTCCCGGCAGAATTGCATTCCACGGTGCGCGCAGGCATTCTCGACGACGCTGATGCCGCCGTCCTCGGTACGCACCATGATCACGGAGCGCTCGCCGACGTCGGTCAGCCGGTAGTCGCCGATCTCTGGAATCTCTACCTCCAGGCCGATGTAGCACCAGTGCTTCGAGTAGAAGAGCCGCTCGAGCTCGCGCTGGTAGACGGCTTCGCTGGTGTAGGCCGAGTAAGGGGGGCGGCTCGACCCGGCATCTCGCCAGTCGACGAGCGGGATGGGAAGGTGAGGTGCATTCACGCGGGCTATCTCCTGTGCTGGTGTCGTGGGCCTTGATCAGGCTCGAAATCAGTCTAGGTGCGGCACTCGCGCGAGGAAACTATCCGATGTGATAGTTCTACAGGTTCAGGGGGGTGGCAACGCCTCTGCGTTCCAGCGGCCGCCGAGTGCCTTGACCAAGTAGACCGTCGTGAGCAACTGGCGCCCGCGCAGTTGCATGGCTTCGCGCTCGCTGTTCATCAGGGTGTCTTCGGCGACCAGCGTGTCGAGCTGGCTGGCGACGCCACCGGAATATCGGCGCCAGGTCTGGTCGTATGCGCGACGCGCGCTGTCGACGCCTTCGCGCGCGATCCCGGCGGCGCGATCAAGCGATGCGCGGCTCGAGAGCCCGTCCTGCGCCTCCGCGAACGCGCGCAGCGCCGCCTCCCGGTACGTGGCTACGGCCTCGTCGTGCGCGGCCCGGGCCGCATCGATGCCGGCACCGCGACGTCCGCCGTCGAACAGCGATTGGCCCAACGCAGCGCCGATCGCCCACAACGCGCTGGGCGCGCTGAACAGCGGCCCGATCGAGTTGGCTTCCCATCCGGCCTGCGCATTCAGCCCGACTACCGGAAAGCCCGCTGCGCGCGCGACGCCGATCCGCTCGTTTGCGGCCGCGACCGCACGCTCCGCGCCCGCGACGTCGGGCCGGCGTTCAAGCAGCATGGACGGCAGCACGATCGGAACAGCGGGGACCGGCGGCAGGTCGGCGGACCGAGACAGGTGAAACTCCGGCGCGGGTACCCCGACGAGGCTGCCGATCGCGTGCTCCAGGCGCGCACGTTGCTCGCCCAGCACCTGAACCTGCGTGACCGTGGACAGCCATTGCGTTCGTTGCCGATCCACATCGAGCATGGTCGTGGCTCCCGCTGCGTGCTTCTCCTTCAGGAAATCGAGCGCACGCGCCTGCACTTCGGCACGCCGCTCGAGCAATGCCACTTCCGCATCCGTCTCGCAGAGGCTGAAGTAGTCGGCGGCGAGCTCGGCGCCCAATACCAGGGCGGCCGACCGCGCCTGTGCTTCGGCTTGCTGCTCGTCGTCTCGCGCAGCGCGGGTGGCGCCGGCGGCGGCGCCCCACAGGTCGAGTTCGTAGTGCACCGTGAAGCCGAGCTCGAAGTCGTCCTGCACCGTGGAGACGTTGGGCACGGCGTAGTTGGTCAGCGGCCGGTTCGCGGAACTACGCACGCGTTGCGCCAGCGCCTGTGCATCGACCTGCGGCTGTTCGCTGGCACCCGCCGCACGCGCCTGGGCACGCGCTCGTGCAAGCCGCGCCCGCGCGCCTTGCAGGCCGGGTTCGGCCTGCATGGCGCGCGTCTCGAGTTCGGCCAGCCGGGGGTCGTTGAACAGGCGCCACCATTCGCCTGTCGCCGCGGAGCCACCCGGCGCCGCCAGGCGCCATCCTGGATCGAGCGCCCAACCTGATGGGATCGGCACCTGCGTTGCGGCCTCTGGCGGTGCAAGGGCACATCCCGCAGCGACAGCGCACGCCGCCAAGGCGACGCCGGCGGCGCTTCGACGCAGAGTGCGCGTCATGACGCGTGTGCGGCGGAAGCCTTGGGTGGCGGTGCGGCAACGACTGTCACGACGTCTCCGTCAGCCAGCGAGTCCGGCGGATTCAACACGACGCGGTCGGAGACCGCGACGCCCGCGAGCTCGAAGCGGCTACCCAGGTCACGGCCGACGAGCACCGGCCGAAGGCGCACGCGTTCATGGTCGACCACGGCGACCACCGGGCCTTGCGGCCTGAACAGCAAGGTGCTTCCCGGCAGCGTGACGACTTTGGCGGCACCGCCCGGGATCTTCACCTGCACGTAGGCGCCGGGCAGCAATTTGCCGTCGGCGTTGGGCAACTCGATTTCGACCTGCAGCGAGCGCGTCGTCGCGTCGAGTGCGCCCGCCGTGCGGATGACGGTGCTGTCAATCGTCTTGCCGCCGAAATCGGCCGCCTTCACGGCCACCTTGGTTCCGACTGAGATGTCGGCGGCAGCTGCTTGCGGCACCTGGATCGACACGCGCAGCGGACTGGTCTGCGTGAGCGTGAACAGCGGCCTGGCCGGCCCGGGGGCGCCCGGGCCAACGAGTTCGCCGACCTCGATGTTTCGCTGCGTCACGACGCCGGCGAACGGCGCGACAACGCGCTCGTACGCCACCATCTGCCGCAGTCGCGCGACATTGGCTTCGCTGGCGGCCAGAGTCGCCTGCGCCTGCGCCTCGGCGGCCTCGCGCTCGTCGAGTTCCTGTTGCGGGACGAGATCTTGCTGGCGCAGCGTCTTCCAGCGGTCGCTGGTACTGCTGGCGAGCGTGAAGCCCGCGGCGGCGAGCCGGCGTGCGGCGACGGCTTCCGCCAGTTGCTGGTCGATCTCCGGCGCGTCGATCCGGGCGAGCAACTCGCCTTTCTCGACATGGGAGCCGATGTCCTTCGTCCACTGCGCGACATAGCCGTTTGCGCGCGCATACAACGGCGATTCGGCCGCGCCCTGGAGCGTCGCCGGCAGCCGGATGTCACCGTCAAGCGCCTCGCTTCGCGGCGTTTCGAGCGTCACGTATTGACGCATGGCAATCGTGCTCTCCTTCCTCAGGACGTCGGCAGAAGTCGCCCGCTGGGCCAGTGTGACGATCGCCGCGACTGCGGTCGCCGCGGCGATGGCAAGCAGCGGACGACGCGCGAGTCGCCGTGCGCGCCACCGAGGCACGGGATGGCGGGCGGGTTGGACGCCCCGATCTGCGGAGGTGGAATCCATGGCGTGCTCTCATGCTGTGAGTCGGAGATTCGTTGGACAGTGCGATTGACGACAACGCCAGCCATCGTCACGCGGGTCGTGCGTCCAGGAAGCCGGCGGCCTGGGCTGCCGGCCTGGCGCGGTGCACGATTGCGAAGAGAACGGGCACGAGGAACAGCGTGGCGGCGGTCGCCCACAACAGGCCGCCGATCGCGGTGCGGCCGAGAGGCGCGTTCTGCTCGCCGCCGACTCCCAGCCCGAGCGCCATCGGAACCATGCCGATGATCATCGCGAAAGCGGTCATCAGGACGGGGCGCATGCGGGCCGTCGCGGCCTCGAGTGCGGCCCGCAACGGGCCCGCGCCTTCGTCCAGCCGCTGACGCGCGAAGGACACCACGAGAATGGCGTTGGCGGTGCCCATGCCCATGGTCATGATGGCGCCGATCAACGCCGGCACGCTCAGCGACGTACCGGTCAGGAACAGCGCCCAGGCGATGCCGGCCAGCGCCGGCGGCAGCGCGAGCACGACGACGAGGGCGTCGAGCCAGGACTGGAACGTCACGACGATGAGCAGGTAGACCAGCACGACGGCCACGGCCAGGCCTTGGGCCAGGCCCGAGAACGATTCCTCCAGCGTCCGCACCTGGCCGCGCAGCGTGACATGCGTGCCGCGCGGCAACCGGGGTGCAATGGCGTCCATCCGCACCTGGACGTCACGCGCGACCGCCGCAAGGTCGCGCCCCGCCACGTTGGCGTAGACGTCGATGGCCGGCGTTGTGTTGTAGCGGCTCATGACCGTGGGCTCGGTTTCACGACGCGCGCGAACGAAGTTGCGCACAAGTTGGCCGGGCGCGGCCCCCGGCGCACTCACCGGCGTGCGCAGGATCGCGTCGAGGGAGGCGACCTGGTACTGCGGGGTCTGAATCGCAAGGTTGTAGACCACGCCGTTGCCCGGGTTGAGCCAGTACGCGGGCGTTGTCTGGAAGCTGCCCGACAAGGACACCAGCAGGTTTTGCGCAAGTCCGTTCGCGGTCATGCCCATCTGCTGCAGCCTCACGCGATCCATGTCCAGTCGCCAGACCGGCTGGTCCATGCGCTGGTGCACGCGCACGTCGACTGCCCCGGGAACGCCGCGCAGGTCCTTGGCCAGTGCGCTTGCGAGCCGGTGGCTGGCGACGAGGTCGGCACCGGTGAACTGCACGTCGATCGCGGCGGGGACACCGAAGTTCAAGGTCTGCGTGACGATGTCGGCCGGCTGGAAGAAGAACTCGACGCCCGGGAAACGCTTCGGCAGCAGCATCCGCAGCGACTCCATGTAGCCAGCAGTCGCGCCGTGCCCGGGTCGCAGCGAGACCTGGATCTCGCCATCCAGCGTGCCCAGCGTGCCGGAGTTGCTGTAGGCCATGTTGATGCCGCTGTAAGGCAGGCCGAGGTTGTCGACGATGGTGTCGAGCTCGACGGGCGGAACGACCTCGCGGACGACGGACTCGACCTGGTCGGCGATGCGCGCAGTCTCCTCGATGCGCGTGCCGGTGGGTGCACGCAGGTGAAGAAGGATCTGGCCGGCATCGACCGCCGGGAAGAAGTCCTGGCCTAGCAAGGGAATCAATCCGAGCGACAGCGCGCAGACGCAGAAGAACCCGGCGGCGAACGCCGCACGGCGCGGAAGCAACGTGCTGAGTACCAGCGCGTAGCCAGTGCGCACCCAGGCCAACCGGGCGTCGAATGGACGGTGCACGCGCGCCAGCAGGCTGTCGCGCGGCGCCGACGCGCCGTCGGCACGACCCCACAGCATCGCGAGCGTGGGAACCAGGGTTCGCGACAGCACGTACGAAGCGGCCATTGCCAGCATGACCGCCTCGGCCAGCGGCGCGAACAGGTATTGCGCGACGCCGCCGAGAAAGAACATGGGGACGAAGACGATGCAGATCGACAGCGTCGAGACGAAAGCAGCCCCGGCGATCTCGCCAGCGCCCTGGAGGATCGCCTCGCGCAGGGGCTCGCCGCGATGGCGGTGCCGCTCGATGTTCTCGATCGTCACCGTCGCATCGTCGACCAGCAGGCCTACCGCCAGGGCGAGCCCGCCGAGCGTCATCAGATTCAGCGTCTGCCCGAACACATGCAATCCGACGACGGCGGCCATGATGGACAGCGGAATCGACAACGCGACGATCGCCGTGCTGCGCCAGGAGCCGAGGAACAGCAGGATCATGACTGCGGTGAGCAAGGCCGCGATCCCGGCCTCTTCCATCACGCCGTGGGCAGCGGCGCGCACGAAGACCGACTGGTCGAAGAGCGGCGAGATGTTCAGGTCCGGGGGCAGGCTGCTCATGAGCTTCGGCAGCAGGGCGCGAAGATCATCGACGATCTGCAGCGTTGAGGCGCCACCGTTCTTCAGGATCGGAAGCAGCACGCCGCGGCGACCGTCGCGGCGTGCGATGTTCGTCTGCGGCGCGAAGCCGTCGCGTACGTGCGCGACCTCGCGCAGCAGCACCGTGCCGCGCTCGCTCGCGCGCACCGGCAACTCGTTGAGACCTTCGATGCTGGCAGGCGAGCCGTCGAACTTGACGCCGTACTCGATGCCATCCACCTTGACGGTGCCCGACGGCAGCACGAGATTCTGCGCCGTCACCGCATTGACGATGTCCAGCGGCGTCAGCCCCTTGGCCAATAGCGCGTCGGCGTCCAGGTCGACCGACACCAGCCGGACCTTCCCGCCGTAGGGTGAAGGTATCGACGCGCCCGGGATGGTGATCAGGCGCGGCCGCAGCAAGGTGCCGGCGAGATCGAACAGGGCCTGCTCCGACAGCGAGGGACTCGAGAGCCCGAGCTGGATCACCGGCACGCTGGAGGCCGTGTACTTGAGGATCAGCGGCGGCATCACGCCCGCGGGCAGTTGGCGCAGTTGGTTCTGCTCGATGGCAACCACCTGTGCCAACGCGGTCTGGATGTTGGCATCCGGCTGGAAGAACACCTTGACGACCGCGACGCCCGCGAGCGCCTGGGATTCGATGTGCTCGATGTCATTGACGGTGTTGGTGAGGCTGCGCTCGTTGACCGCCGCGATGCGCTGCCCCATCTCCTGCGCCGACAGGCCGCTGTAGGTCCAGACGACGCTGACAACAGGGATGTCGACATCCGGAAAGATATCGGTCGACATGCGCCGCAATGTGAGGGGCGTCGCCAGCAGCAGCGCCAGCGCGATGACGATGAAGGTGTAGGGCCGGCGCAGCGCCAGCTGGACGATCCACACGCTCAGTGCCCCGCGCGGGCAGGAGTGCCGCCGGCGTCCGCCGCGGCCCCGGCGCGGCTGCGCACGGCGAGTACCGCGAGCAGCAGACTGGCCACCGAGAGCCCGCTGTCGACGACGAAGCTGACCTCGAGCCCGTGCGCGACAGCGGGCGCCGCGTGCATCGTCGCCGTCGCGCGCGAAGAGAAGTCCGAGGCGGCGGCAAAGACGGCACCGATCAATGCCGCGCCCGAGACGAGGCCAAGGTTGCGCGAGAGATTGAGCAGGCTGGAGACAGTTGCTCGATGACCTCCGGCGGCCTCGTCCATTGTCGCCGAGTTGTTCGGGGTCTGGACGAATGCATAGCCCGCGCTGATGACGGAGATCGCGACGACATAGCTCGCGAGGTTGTCGATGCGCGCCGCGATGGCCATCGAGACCACGCCGACGGTGAACAGCCCCAGTCCGGCGACCAGCGTGCGCCGCGCGCCGAAACGGTCGACCGCGCGACCCGACGGAATCGCGATCACGGCGGCGATCAGCGGCCCAATGGACATCACGCCGCCTACGCGCTGCGGCGAGAGGTGCAGTCCCTGCGACAGGTAGAAGGGCCCGAGCGTCAGCGTGGACATCATCACGGTCGCAACAAGCAGGTTGATGCCCATGCTCGCGTTGAACGGCAGGCTGCGGAACAACTCGAGCGGCACGAGCGGCGAAGCGCTTCGGCCTTGCAGCGCGACGAATCCCAGCAGCGCGAGCGCGGCGCCGCCCAGCAAGCCAAGCGTGCGCGTGTCGTCGAAGCCGTCGCGCTGGCCGGTCGTCATCGCCAGGCAATAGGCGCTGAGCGCTGCCGCGAGCACGACTGTGCCGGCCCAGTCGAAGCGCGGCTTCGTCGCCTGCGGTGTCGAGGCCGGCAGGTACCTCGCGGCAAGCACATAGGCCGCGATACCAACCGGGATGTTTATCCAGAAGATCGCTCGCCACCCGACGTAGGCGATCGCAAGGCCGCCGACCGTGGGCGCCAGCGTCGTCGCGATCGACTGCACCGTGCTCAACCAACCCATGGCCTGGCCCGTGTGCGACTTCGGCACCACGTCGGCGACGAAGGCCATTGTCAGCGAGAGCGCGATGGCAGCGCCCAGGCCTTGCACGCCGCGCGCGGCGATCAACCACGACAGGCCCTGCGCCGCCGCGCAGGCCGTCGAGCCCAGCGTGAAGACCACGATGCCGGCAAGGAACAGGGGCCTCTTGCCCCAGAGGTCCGCAAGCCTGCCGACACTGACGATGAGTGCCGTGATGACCAGCAGGTAGGCGAGCACGACCCACTGCGCGGCTGCGAAAGACGCATTGAACACCTGCATCAGCATCGGCAGTCCGACGTTGACGACGGTAGCGCCGAACTGGGCCAGCAGGATCGCCAGCGAGAGCCCGGCGAGCGCCCATCGGGCCCGGGAAGCAACCGGCATCGCACGGGGGACTGCAGGCGGAGGGACTGCGGATCTCGCTTTCATCGGTCTTCCTTGTCGAGGACGCCGCGCAGCGCGTCCACGGTTTTGCGCAGCAAGGCCGCTGCGCGGCGCTGGTCCGCCTCCGAGGAACCTTCGAGCGCCGCCAGAGCGCGCTTGATGGCGCGACGGGCATCCTCCAACTCGGCGATGAAGCCGCGCTCGTTGCGCTCCCCGGACGGCGTGGACGGCGGCGTAGCCGTGGCGATGAAGGCGCGCCTGGCGGACTCCATCCGCGCGCCGACGGCGGCAAGTTGCGCGAGCAGGGTTTCAGCTTGCAGACGATTGGCTTCGAGATATGCGCGGCCCAGGTCGGTGATCACGCAGCGCTTGCGCGGACCATCCGCCTCCGCCACGACATACCCCACCTCGTCGAGGTAATTCAGGGACGGATAGATCACGCCCGGGCTGGGGACATAGAAGCCGTTGCTGTGCGCCTCGATCGCCTTGATGAGCTCGTATCCGTGCCTCGGTTGTTCGGCCAGCAGCGCGAGCAGGAGCAATTGAAGGTCGGCGGCGCCAAGCTTGCGGCCGCTTCGAAACTCGTGCGTGCCGTCGCTTCCCCCCATGAAGCCCGCGAGGTGGCGCCCCTTCCGTCGTCCGCCGCGGTCGCGCCCACCGGCGCAGGCGTGCGGGTGCTGTTGCCTGGTGTGCCGTGCTGGAGGAAAGTGAAAGTGTGCACTCATTTTTTAGCTCGTACGATACATCGTACGATATAGCAGCAGAAACTGAAAAGCGCCATTGTCCCCATCGGCGGTACAGGAATCACCGCACCGCAGTGGTGGCCGGCAATGCCGCATCGCAGGCCGGAGTGATACGGTTGGCGGATGCCTGCACGGTCGAGGCCAACGATCGGAGGCGGGCGCGCGACGCCCCGCGGGCTTGCGCAAGCGCCGCTGCCGCAGCCGGCCCCATCGGCAACTCGATGGCGACCGTGCGAACACGGCCGATGAGCCGTGCATCGCCACAGCGGAGCACCTCCAGGCCGAGCTTGGTCAGCATGCGTTCCATCGAGACCGTCGTGACGGTGACGTAGCGATCGATGCCCATGTGCGCGGCGAAGCCGACCACCCGCTGCATCGCCATGATGGTCGGGTCGGCGAAGCCCCTGTCGGGTCTGCCGACCGTATCGAGCACGAAGCGGCTGAGTTCCCAGACTCGCGGATGACGCGGCGCGGGTCGTCCCTCGAGCAGTTCCGGGAAGGTGTCGGCGAGCATGTACGGCCCGACCGTGGGTAGCAACCGCCAGCAACCGCGCAAGGTGCCGTCGATCCGCACCAGCATGTAGTGCGGATCCAGCCGGTCGAAGCAGTCGATCTCCATGCCGTCGATCACGTCGACTTCCCAGCCGAGCCGGTCGGCGAAGACCCGCGCGCGAAGTCGATGCATGGCATCAAGATCGTCACGTGCGAAGTTCTGTCGCGCGGCGAGTTCTATGTTGACGTTCATGATGGATCCCGCCTTGACCGGATCTAGAGCGCGCCCTGGAAGGCAAGGACGCGATTCTTGAAATCCTCGGGAACCGCCGCCGTGCGCTGGGTGCCATGGTCGAACATCACGTGCGTGGAGGCGCCGCGCGCGATGACCTCGGGCTCGGCGTCCGCGCCACCATCCTTGTCCAGGCACATCAGATACTCGAGCTCGAAGCTCTTGCTGCCGAACCTGGTGACGCTGCTGCGTACCGTCAGCGAATCACCGAATCTGACGGGTTTGAGGTATTCGCATGAAGTCTTGACCATGATGTGTGGCAGCTTCTGCTCGTGCGGCAACTGCAGGAGATGGAACATGTACTTGATGTAGGCATGCTGCAGATAGTCGTAGTAGACCGGGCTGCTGACGTGCCCCTCAGAGTCGGTGTCGCGGTACTTGACCTCGATCGGCGTCGTGTGATGAAGCTTGCTCATTGATTCACTCCTGTTGAAGAAGGTGGAAGATGCTCGCTCCGAGCAGCGTCGCGGTATCGCGACGCAAGAACCAATCCGTCTGCGCTGAACGATATCGGCGCAGCAAGGCCGCGGAAACTACCAGAAGTGATAGTGCGCGGCGCTCGCTGAAAGGAACCCCAGAACCCCCATGGGTATCAGCTCTGGGGGTGGCCGGTACGCTGCGATTGCGTCATCCTCGGCGAGCTCTTCACGGCAACGGCTTCGTGGTCTCTCTATCGGGGATCGAGGAACACCGTTGATCAGCTGGAGCCATTGGTCGGCTGCAGAAGGTTCGACAACAACGAAGGAGACAGAAAATCCACCTCCACCTCGGGAGAATGCAAATGAACTATCTGGATTGCTTGCGGGATCTTCGAGATGTTGCAACCCAGGCAGAAGTGTTGTCCCGGATCGAGCAAGAAATAGCCAAGCTGGGATTCTCGCGCGTGTTGCTCGCCATCCTGCCGCGCCGGTCGGCGCCCCTGAGCCAAGCTTTCATCCACAGCAACTATCCCAACGCATGGCGCGCGCAATACGACGCCGGCGGCATGGCGGCAATCGATCCCACCGTCCTGCATTGCCTCAACCGCACCGGCCCCATGATCTGGAACGAGCACGACTTCACAGCCCGGCCGCAGAGGGAACTCTACGAGGAGGCCCGCAAGTTCGGCATCGGCAACGGCGTGTCCCTGCCGGCGCACCACAACCGCGGCGCCTCCTGCATGCTGACTTGCGTTGCCGACGAATCCCGTGGCGCCGATCGGTTGATCGAGCGCGAATTGCCGCATCTCGTTCTGCTGCGCGACCTGGCATTCGATTCGCTTCAGAGCTTCGCAGTATCGGGAAGCGCCACGGCAATGTCCGCCGCGGTGCCGGAATGCGACGCCAAGGATCCGCCCAATCTGAGTTCACGCGAGACGGAATGTTTGCGCTGGCATGCGGCGGGCAAGACTTCTTGGGAAATAGGCAGAATCCTCAATGTCACCGAGGCCGGCGTCAACTTCCATTTCAAGAATATCCGGAACAAGTTCAACGTCAGACACCGACACGAAGCACTGATCAAGGCATTGGCACTCGGGATCGTTACGAATTTGTGAAATGGCCGCGTGCCAGAAGTCGAGCGCTCGATGCGTCGCCAGAGCGGAATGCACCAGGCGTCAGGCCGCCTGGCTGGACGAACACACCGGGTGGCGGAGATCGCAGATGCCTCGTGCAAAGGCAGCACGCTCGATGACTGAACAAGTATCGCCCGAAGCCGCCATTCACGAGCACGTGGAACTCGTGCCGTACGACCGCGGTCGTCCCAGGAAATTCGAGGCTGAACGGACGCGCCTCTTGTCGCTGTTTCCCAATGTCTTCGTCACGAACGAATACTTCGGCAGCACGGCGATTCCAGGAATGAGCGCCAAGCCGATCATCGACAAGGTGGGCCTGGCCAAACGCGTCAGTTGGGCGGACGCGAGGGTGCCGCGCGCAGCGCGGACGCACCCCTGAATCTCACCCTGTCACTGCCCGGTGGCTCCGGCCAGCGAACCAGGCCCGAAGAGTTGCTGGCGGCGGGCTGGTCGTCCTGATTCGTCGGCTCGATGGGCCTTGCTGCGCGCACGATGCCGGTATTGCCCTGCCCGCCGGCGTGGCGGTCCATGCATCAGGACGAAGGAAGACAACCTGGTCGACGCCTGCTTTCGCGGACAATTCAACATGGTGCAGCCGCACTTGAAACGTGCGGCTTGCCGCGCGTCCGGGCGCACGCCGGTGCATCGGGCGGGCCCGTCAGATCCTCCGTACGAGGGGAACCTGTTTTGGCATGGAATCTGCTTCTTTGGTAGTACGGTTTATATAATTAGTAATACCGACCTTCTTCAACCAAGGACTGCCATGCGCCTGCGCTCGTTGACGACCGTGAACCGCCGTTGCTTCTCATTGCTGCTCGCCTCCGCCGCGACCCTTCTCGGATCGGCCGGGGCCTGCGCCGCCGAGCCGCTGAAGATCGGCTACAGCGACTGGCCGGGCTGGGTGGCCTGGCAGGTCGCCATCGACAAGGGCTGGTTCGCAGAGGCCGGGGTCGACGTCAAGTTCGAATGGTTCGACTACTCCGCCTCGATGGACGCCTTCTCCGCCGGCAAGCTGGACGCCGTGCTGATGGCCAACGGCGACGCGCTGGTGGTCGGCGCCGCCGGCGCGAAGAACCAGATGGTGATGCTCACCGACTATTCGGCCGGCAACGACATGGTCATCGCCAAGCCCGGCATCAAGTCGATCGCCGACCTCAAGGGCAAGAAGGTCGCGGCCGAGGTGGGCCTGGTCGACCACTTCCTGCTTCGCAACGCGATGCAGCGCGCCGGACTCAAGGCCGGCGACATCACGATCGTGAATGCCAAGACCAACGAACTGCCGCAAGTGCTGGCGTCCAAGGACATCGCCGCGGTCGCCGTCTGGCAGCCGGTCGCCAACGAGGCGATGAAGGCGGTGCCCGGGGCCAAACCGGTCTACACGTCCGCCGACGAACCGGGACTGATCTACGACGCGCTCGCCGTCAGCCCGGGCAGCCTCAAGGCGCACCGTGCCGAGTGGCAGAAGGTGGTCGGCGTGTGGGATCGGGTCGTGACCTACATCAACGATCCGAAGACGCAGCCCGATGCCGTCAAGATCATGGCGGCGCGCTCAGGCGTCACGGCGGCCGAATACCTGCCCCTGCTCAAGGGCACGCACCTGCTCTCGCTCGACGACGGGCGCAAGGCCTTCGTGAAGGCCCCGGGCTATGCCTCGCTGTACGGCTCGACCGAGGTCGTCAACACCTTCAACTGGTACAACAAGGTGTACGCGATCAGCCAGAACGTCAACAACTACATCGATCCGTCGTTCGTGGGAGCGAAGTAGTCGTGGACCAGACCAGCGCCGAGCCCGGCGCCGCGGGCGCCCGGGCGTGGCACTGGCCGCGCCTGCCCCGGCCGAACCTCCTGACCCTGGGGTCGTTCCTGCTGCCGATACTGGCCTGGTGCGTGATCAGCTACGTCCCCTTCATCTGGCATCCGAAGGTGGCGGTGGTGGCGCCGGGCGGCGTCGACTACTTCCAGCCCGGCATGCTGGTCGACCGCGACGAGTACGAGCAGCAGGCGGAGACGATGCGCGCGCAGCACCTGGCGCTGCCACAGGGGCGCCCGGCCAATCCGATCTACCTGCCCGCCCCGCACGAGGTGGCGCGCGCGCTGTTCACGGCATTCACGACGGCCCCCGAGCAGAAGGACGCCCCCTGGCTGCACGAGAGCCTGTGGCACAGCATCCAGGTCATCTTCTGGGGCTTCACGATCTCGTCGCTGTTCGGCGTCCCGCTGGGCATCGCGGCTGGGCACTTCACGCGCGTCGGACGGCTCACGGAACCCTTCAACGAGTTCTTCCGCTACCTGCCCGCGCCTGCGTTCGGCGCCCTGGCCGTGGCCGTGCTGGGCATCTACGATGGCCCGAAGATCGCGATCATCGTCATCGGCTCCTTCTTCCAGCAGGTGCTGATCGTGGCCAACACCACACGCAAGCTGGAGGCCACGCTCATCGAGGCCTCGCGCACGCTGGGCGCCAAGGGCTGGTCGCTGATCGCCCACGTGATCGTGCCCGGCATCCTGCCAGACCTCTATCGCGACCAGCGCGTGCTGCTCGGATGGGCCTGGACCTACCTGATCGTCGCCGAGCTGATCGGCACCAGTTCCGGCATTACCTTCTTCATCACGCAGCAGGCGCGCTACCAGCACTTCGAGAACGTCTACGCGGCAATCATCATCATCGGCGTGATCGGTTTCGGCAGCGACCTGCTGCTGGGCCGGCTCGGGCGATGGCTCTTCCCGTGGGATCGCTCCCAGGACCGACGCTAAGGAACCGCCATGACCCAGTCCCTTCAATCGACGCGGTCCTATCTCGACCAATCGCCGGAGGTCCAGGCCCGGTTCGCCAGGATCCGCGGCCGCGACAAGATCCTGCAGGTGCGCAACCTGTCGAAGTCGTTCAAGACGCCGCAGGGCGAGATCGAGGCGCTGCGCGACGTCTCGTTCGACGTCCATCGACGCGAGTTCGTCTGCATCGTCGGCGCTTCGGGCTGCGGCAAGTCCACGCTCGCGCGCATCCTCGCCGGGCTCGACTTGCAGACGCACGGCCAGATGCTGCTCGATGGCAAGCCGGTCGCCGGCCCCGGCCACGACCGCGGCATGGTGTTCCAGGGCTACTCGCTGTTTCCCTGGCTGACCGTCAAGCGCAACGTGATGTTCGGTCCCCGCATGAGCGGCAAGGGCAGCAACGAGGCCGAATCCCGGGCCCGCGAGTGGCTGGCGCTGGTCGGCCTGGAGAAGTTCGCCGACGCATATCCTCACCAGCTCTCGGGCGGCATGCGCCAGCGCGTCGCGATCGCGCGCGCGCTCGCCAACCAGCCGCGGATCCTGCTGATGGACGAGCCTTTCGGTGCCCTCGACGCGCAGACCCGCGCACGGATGCAGACGCACCTGCTCGATATCTGGCGCAACGTCGACATCACCGTCGTCTTCATCACGCACGACCTCGACGAGGCCATCTACCTGGCCGACCGCATCCTGGTGCTGAAGCCGCATCCGGGTCGTGTGCAGGAGTTCATCGAGGTGCCGGTACCGCGCCCGCGCTCGCTCGCGCAATGGAGCGGAGAGGAGTTCAGGGCGACCAGGCAGCGCCTGGAGGCGTTGATCGACCCCGAACGGCCGGTGCACGCGCCGGACGACGAGCCGACGCCGGAGCACCTGCCGATGATCCGCATGACCGACGTCCACGACAGCGTCGAGTAGCGCGCGCGCGGGTTGCGGATCGCAAGGTATCCTTGGCGTCCCTGTGCGGTGTACCTGCAAGCCGCGCGCGTCCCGAGGAACACCCTTCACGGCCATGAGCAAGCCCGCCAATTCGCTGGTCAGCCGCATCAGCGTCTCGATCCAACCCTCCCTGCTGGAAGAACTCGACTCGATGGTCGCCGACCGCGGCTACGCGAGCCGCTCGGCGGCGGTCAGCGACATGGTCAACGCCCAGCTCGTCGAGTACAAGCGCAAGCTCGGCAACAAGGTGATGGTCGGCAGCATCACGTTGCACTACGACCGCACGGTGCCCGGCCTGCAGAAGCAGATCGCCGAGCTGCAGTTCGCGCACATCGACGAGGTCATCAGCTCGTTGCACGTGCAGTTGTCGAAGAACCAGGTCATGGAGGTCATGCTGGTGCAGGGGCGCGCCAACCGCCTCCAGAAGATCGCCGACGAACTCGCGACGCGGCGTGGGGTCATCTCGGGCAGCTTGCAACTGCTGACGGCCATCATGCCGCCGATCCAGGCGCCGGAGAAATGACGCGGGGGGCGCGCCCGGTCGCGCCCAGCGTCGCAGCGCGCCCTTCGAGCGCGTCCTGCCAGCGGCGCGCGAGGGCCAGCAGCGGCACGTCCTGGTGCGCAGGAGCGGCCAGCGTCACGCCGAATGGCAGGCCGTCGTCCAGGAAGCCGGCGGGCACCGCGACGCCCGCGCAGTCGAGCAGGTTCATGAAGTTCGTGTACAGGCCCAGCTCGCTGTTGCGAAGAATGGGCTCCGCCAGCATGTCCGCAATCGTCGGATGCGAGGGCACGGTAGGCAGCAGCAGCGCATCGACCGCCTGCCACGTGGCGCTGCTGATGCGCTGCAGCGCCTTGAGCCGGTACATCGCGGCGAAGGCGTCGGCGGCCAGCGGCTTCGCACCGCCGATCGTGATGTCACGCGTCACCGGGAACACGGACCCGGGCTGGCGATCGATGAAGGCCCGGATGGCCTGGTAGCGCTCGGCGACCCAGGGGCCTTCGTACAGCAGGCGTGCGGCCTCCAGGAACGGCTCGAAGTCGATCTCGACGATCTCGGCACCCAGGCGGCGTGCATGGTCGACGGCACCCTCGAAGGCCTGCGCGTAGCCCGGCTGGATGAAGCGCAGTTCACGCGCGCGCGGGACGCCCAGGCGCGGGCGCGGGGCGCTGCCGAAGTCCGCACCGTGCGTTTGCGCCGGACGGCTGTAGGCATCCTCGGGATCGAACGCACGGGCCACCGAGAAGACATGCTCGGCGTCGTCGGCCGTCAACGCCAGGATCGACGGCGTGTCGAGCGAACGGCAGGCAGGCACCACGCCCTGCGTCGACAGCAACCCGCAGGTCGGCTTGAGCCCGACCAGGTGGTTGAACGCCGCCGGGACGCGGCCCGAGCCGGCCGTGTCGGTGCCGAGCGCGAAACTGACCTGGCCCAGCGCCACGGATACCGCGGAGCCGGAACTCGAGCCGCCGGAAATGCGCGCCGGATCGAACGCGTTGCGGCACGCGCCGTAGGGCGAGCGCGTGCCGTTGAGGCCGGTCGCGAACTGGTCCAGGTTGGTCTTGCCGACGACGACGGCACCGGCGTCCACGAGGCGCTGCACCACGAAGGCGTGGCGCGTCGGCACGTAGGCATAGTCCGGACAGCCGGCCGTCGTGGGGATGCCGGCGACGTCGATGTTGTCCTTGACCGCGAACGGCACGCCGTACAGCGCGAGTCCCGCCGGGCCGCGGGCCTGCAACTCGCGCGCACGGATGCGCAAGGCCTCGGCGTCGATGCGATGGATCCAGGCGTGGTGCGGGTCGGTCGCCGTGGCGCGGACGACGGCCTCGACGACGTCCAGCGGCGTGCAGGCACCGCTGTCGTACGACGAACGCAAGGAGGCGATGTCCAGGGGAAACGGCACGGCGGTCGGCTTGCTCATGCGGCCTCCCCGACGGACTGGTCGCCGGGCATCAGCACGACGACTTCCTGCCCCGCGCCGACGGCGCCGCCTTCGGCGCAGCGCAGTTTCAGCACGCGCCCGGCGCACGGGGCGAACACCGAGAACTCCATCTTCATCGACTCGATGATCACCAGCACGTCGCCCTCGGCCACCGTGTCGCCGTCGCCGACCATGACCTTCCAGACGCTGCCCGGCACCTGGCTGCCGACGCTGCGGGCGCCCGCCGGCAGGTCGCCGTCGTCGGCTGGCGCGTCATTCGCCTCGGGCTCGCCGACGTACTCGGCGCTGCCGGCCGCGCGCCAACGTTCGCGCTCCGCCTCGAACGCCGCCTGCTGCGTCTGCTTGAAGCGCGCGATGGCGGACGCGTTGTCGTCGAGGAACCGGCCGTACTCCGCCATGCTGAACCGGCCATCCTCGATCTTCACCGGGTAGCGTCCAGAGGGGAAGTCGCGCCGGATCCGCAGCAACTCCTCCTCGCCCACGGGATGGAAGCGGATGCGGTCGAAGAAGCGCAGCAGCCAGGGCTTGCCGGGCTCGAACGCCGCCGCACCGCTGTCGGCGTCGCGCCAGCGGTTCCACATCTGCAGCGTGCGGCCGACGAACTGGTAGCCGCCGGGCCCTTCCATCCCGTAGACGCACATGTACGCGCCGCCGATGCCCACGGCGTTCTCCGGCGTCCAGGTGCGCGCCGGGTTGTACTTGGTGGTCACCAGGCGGTGGCGCGGGTCGACCGGCGTGGCCACCGGGGCGCCGAGGTACACGTCGCCCAGCCCGAGCACCAGGTAGTCGGCCTCGAACACGATGCGGCGCACATCCTCGATGCTGTCCAGGCCGTTGATGCGGCGGATGAACTCGATATTGCTGGGGCACCACGGGGCGTCGGGGCGCACCGACTGCATGTACTTCTCGATGGCCAGGCGCGTGGCGCCATCGTCCCACGACAGCGGGAGCGAGACCGTGCGCGAGGGAACGGTCAACTGGTCGGTGTCTCCGAGTGCCGCGTCTGCCGCGGCCAGCGCGTCGACCAGCCGCACGCGATCGAGCCGCTTCGGGTCGAAATGCACCTGCAGCGAGCGGATGCCGGGCGTCAGGTCGACGATGCCGTCCAGCACGCTGGTGCGCATGGCGGCATACAACGCGTGGATGCGCATGCGCAGTGCGATGTCCAGCTGCATCGTGCCCAGCTCCACGAGCACGTAGCGGTCCCCGGCCTGGCGGATCACGAGTCCGGGGCGGCCTGCGGCCGCCGGCCGCTCCAGCAGGATGGGCGACATGTCGCCGGCGCCGTCCAGGCGTGCCGGAGACGGTGCCTCCAGGGTGTCGACCCAGGTGTCCTGGCGCACCTGCAGCGCCGTCGCGTCTGCCTGCGACACCCGGCGGAAGCGGATGCGGTCGCCCGGTCGCAGCTGTCCGAGCTTCCAGCGCTCGGCGGCGACGACCACCGCGGGGCACACGAAGCCGCCCAGGCTCGGACCGTCGGGACCGAGGATCACCGGCATGTCGCCCGTGAAGTCGATGGCGCCGATGGCGTAGGCGTTGTCATGGATGTTGGAGGGATGCAGGCCGGCCTCGCCGCCGTCGCGTCGCGCCCACTCCGGCTTGGGCCCGATCAGGCGCACCCCCGTGCGGCTGGAGTTGTAGTGCACCTCCCAGGGCGTGGCGAAGAAGGTGGCGATGTCGGCCTCGGTGAAGAAGTCGGGCGCGCCATGCGGACCGTACAGCACGGCGATATCCCACTCGCTGCCCTTGCCCGCGTACTGCGGCACGGCGTCGGCATCCAGCGCCGGGGCGGGGAGCCCCGCCGGCTCGTCGCCCAGGTGCAGCATGTCGCCCGTGCGCAGCGTGCGTCCGGCGTGGCCGCCGAACTGGCCCAGCGTGAAAGTGGCGCGGCTGCCCAGGTAGGCCGGCACATCGACGCCGCCACGCACGGCCAGGTAGCTGCGGCTGCCACCGCCGGCAGCAGCGCTGCCGATGCGCAGCACGCTGCCGGCCTCGACCGCGTGCGCCTGCCACGGCGCGAGCGGGCGCCCATCCAGCGTGGTTGCCATCGCCGCGCCGCACAGGGCGACCAAGGCCGGGTGGTGGAAGCGCAAGGTCGGGCCCGACAGCGTCAGTTCCAGTCCCGCCGCGGCGACGTCGTTGCCCACGAGGCGGTTGGCGATGCGGAACGCGAGGTCGTCCATCGGGCCGGAAGGCGGGACGCCGACGTCCCAGTAGCCCTGCCGGCCCGGCCAGTCCTGCACGGTGGTCTGCACGCCGCCTTCCAGCACTTCGAACGCGCGCGGACGATACGGGAATTCAGCGAGCGAACGGGTGACGATGCGGCCTTGCGCGAACACCTGCGACGCCGCGATCGCGCGCAGGTAGCGCAGGTTGGTCTCGATGCCCGACAGGCGCGTGTCCTCGAGCGCCGCCTGCAGCTTGCGCACGGCGTCGGCGCGATCGACGCCGGTGACGATCAGCTTGGCGATCATCGGGTCGTAGTGAGACGGCACCTCGCTGCCCGTCGCCACCCAGGTCTCGACGCGTGCGTCGGCCGCGAAGCGAACCTCGGTGAGAAGGCCGGCGCTGGGCTGGAAGTTGCGCGCGGGATCCTCGGCGTAGAGGCGCACCTGGATGGATGCGCCGCGCGGTTCGGGTGCCACGAGCGCGAGGCGGTCGCCGCGCGCGAGCTGCACCATCCACGCCACCAGGTCGATGCCGGTGACCTGTTCGGTGACGCCATGCTCGACCTGCAGCCGCGTGTTGACCTCGAGGAAGTAGAACGCCTGGCTGTCGTCGTCGAGCACGAATTCGACGGTGCCGGCGGACCGGTAGTCGACCGCGCGGGCCAGGCGCACGGCGGCGTCCAGCATGGCCGCGCGCGTGGCCGGTGCCAGATGCGGCGCAGGCGTCTCCTCGATCACCTTCTGGTTGCGCCGCTGCGCCGAGCAGTCACGCTCTCCCAGCGCCACCACCTGCCCGAGGCCGTCGCCGAAGACCTGTACTTCGATGTGCCGCGCTCGCTCGACGAACTTCTCGAGGAACAACCCGGCGTCCTTGAAGTTGGCCCGCGCCAGGCGTTCCACGGCTTCGAAGGCCGCCGGCAGTTCGTCGACGTGGCGGATCAGGCGCATGCCGATGCCGCCACCGCCGGCGGTGCTCTTGAGCATCACCGGAAAGCCGATTCGCTGCGCCTCGGCCTGTGCTGCGGCCAGTCCGTCCAGCAGGCCGCTTCCGGGCAGCAGCGGCACGCCGTGGGTCTGGGCGAGCGACCGCGCGGTGTGCTTCAGGCCGAATGCGCGCATCTGCGCCGCAGTCGGGCCGATGAAGGCGATGCCGGCGGCCTCGCAGGCATCGGCGAAGCCGGGGTTCTCCGACAGGAAGCCGTAGCCGGGATGGATGGCGCCGGCGCCGGCCTCGCGTGCGGCAGCGAGGATGCGTTCCGCATCGAGGTAGCTCTTCGCGGCCAGCGCGGGGCCGATGCAGATCGCGCGGTCGGCCTGGGCCACGTGCGCCGAATCCGCATCGGCCTCGGAATACACCGCGACGGAGCGCAGGCCCAGCGCGCGCAACGTGCGGATGATGCGGCACGCGATCGCGCCTCGGTTGGCGACGAGGACGGTATCGAAGCGCGGTGCGGCGCCGTCCGCGGCGCGGTCGAGGGCAACGGAGTCGGACATGGGGGAGCCTTCCGGGGCGGGTCGTCCCGCCGGTGGGAATGACGCCACAGGTCGTCCTGCGGCGTTCGTCAGCGCGCGTCCCAGACCAGGCAGCGCACCGGCGTGGGGTTGTAGGCGTTGCACGGGTTGTTCAGCTGCGGGCAGTTGGAGATGAGCACCGTCAGGTCCATGTGCGCTTGCAACTCGACATACTTGCCCGGGCCCGAGATGCCGTCGGCGAAGGTCAGCCCCCCCTCCGGCGTGACGGGCACGTTCATGAAGAAGTTGATGTTGGCGCCGATGTCCGCCTTCGTCAGCTGGCCTTTCGGGTCGGCCGCGATGGCGGCCATGAAGTTGTCGCGGCAGCTGTGCATGAAGCGCTTGCCGAGCGCGTAGCGCACGGTGTTGCTTTCGCACGAGCAGGCGCCGCCGAGGGTGTCGTGACGCCCGCAGGTATCGGCGACGATGGTCAGCATCGGCCGGCCTTCGCTGGAGACCAGCGTCGTGCCCAGGCCGAGATACAAGGCGCGCTGGGCCAGGATGGTGTGCGTCGCGCTGTAGCGCTCCTCGGCGTCGTGCGCGTTGAAGAACAGCGTGTCGACGGCCTGGTTGCCTTCGAGGTCGACGATGCGCAGCACCTGCCCCTTGGAGATGCGTGCGAGCCAGGGCTCGCCGGCGGCGACGACCGCGTCGTGCAGCGCAAGCGCCGGATCGAGCTCGCTTTGCCTGATGGGCGGCACGCGCGCGGGCAGCGTGGCGGCGGAAGGCGTGGATGCCATGGCGGTACTCACAGGAAGCTGCGTTCGGTGTTGATGAAGCCACGACCGTTCTCGGCGCACGAGTGGCGGACCACGTCGTCGGCGCCGGCCGTCCCCGAGCGCCACGCCGTGAGCCGGATCGGCCCGGGCACGTAGTCCGGCGAGGGATCGAGCGGATGCGGCGCGGTCGACAGCACGGCCAGCACGTTCATCTCGCATCGCAGGTCGATGTGCTGTCCGGGCGCGCGACCCTCGCTCACGAAGCGCAGGGCGCCCGACTCGTCGGAGCGCACCTGGCTGAACAGGTTCAGGTTCGGGTGCACGTCGCGCCGGCCCAGGCCCCACTTCTGCAGTTCGACGAGGAACCCATCGAGTCCGCTGCGGTGCATGGCGTTGCGGTGCTCCTGGTAGCGGTGGACGCCGTGGCGGGCCTGCATCGCCGGCGTGTCCAGGACGCCGCAGACCGTGTCGTGCCAGCCGCAGGTGTCCTCCGGGATCGAGCACAGGATGCGGCCCATGTCCGAGTAGCAGGCATGCCCACGCGTCAGGAAGGCCGTGTGCTGCGCCTTGAGCGTGTCGGGCATGTTGTAGCGCTCGGTGAGCTGGTCCTTGTTGAACAGGAGCACGCCGACGTTGGCCCGCCCCTCCAGGTCGATGACGCGCAGCGTGGTGCCCCGTTGCAGGACACCGGACCACTGGACGCCGCCCGGCATCGGCTCCTCCCACAGCACGCGCTCCTGCGAGAAGCGCGCGGAGTGGAACGGGATCGCGGCGGCCGCCAGCGGCGTCGAATCGAAATGGGCGCTCATGGCGGCGTGCTCAGAAGCTGTACTTCACGCCGATCTCCACTGCCGTCTTGCCGAGGAAGCGGCCGTTGGTGTCGGTGTAGAACACGCGCTTGGCATCGGTGCCGGTCGCTGCGAGCGTGGTCGACAGGCCGTGGCCGAAGTCCTTTCCCAGCGTCAGCGACCAGTCGGTGTAGTCGCCCAGGTGATCCACCTGGCCCGGGATGGACTGGTGGCCCACGTGCGGCACGAGCGAGAAGCCGTTGGTCAGGTCGATCGCCGCGCTGAGGTCGAAGTACTGGCTGCCGCGGCTATGCAGGTTGCCCATGAAGTTGCTCAGGCTGCGGTTGTACTTCAGCGTGTAGATCTTGTAGGTGCCGCTGATGTAGGCCTCGACCGTGCTCGCGTTGCCGAACGTGCCGGCCGGCAGGACGCCGCCGACGCCGGAGTTGTTGCCGGGGTACTGGTAGGTGATGACGCCGGCGTCGTAGGTCAGGGGCAGCACGTCGAGGGCGCCGCGGTAGCCGCCGTAGACGTCCACCTCGACGCTGCCCTTGGTCGCGCCATTCAGCGCCTTCACCCAGCGCACGTTGGAGGCCCAGGTGCCGATGTACAGGCCGCTCTTGTCGGCGAAGTCGATACCGCCCTGGATGGCAGGCTTGAAGGAGGTCTGTGCAATGCCGCGCACACGATAGTCGGACACGGCGCCGACGTTGTAGGAAATGCTCTGCTCCGGCTCAGGACCCTCGGCATGGGCGAGCCAGTGGGCACCGAATGCCAGACCGGCCGTCAGCAACCTGGGAAGCAGGCGATGGAGGACAAGTGCGGAAAGGTGGGAGTTCATCGAGTTCCTTGTACAGGGCGGAGTTATTACGACTTAACTGAATCGTACTACTGCATTGAAGCACGCTCCGTGCCACCCACGGTGACCGCGACGCACTGCGCGTGCGACCGCACAAACGCACCATCGCGTGTCCGGGGGGCGGTTCGAAAGTGGTGCCAAGCGCCCAATGGTGGGGCAAAACACCGGCGCAGGCGCGGCCAGGCAACGCTCGCGGCGCGACCGAATCGCACTGGTGGACGCCGCCGCCAATGGCCCAGCTGTCTCAGACTCGATTGGGCAGGAACAAGCGTGCTCCGACATGCGCTGTCGAACACGCGCGATCGCCGGCGCCTTGCCAGCGGCTCAGAATGACATGCCTGGAGATCGATCCGAAAGTTGGCGGGTCGGTCTGGCGGATCAGGCCCCTTCCAACCGCCATGGCTGCAGGACTTCCGGCGGCGGGCCCTTGATCTCGGTGATCAGGCCCTGCGCATTCAACGCATAGAAGACGTAGCCGCGCACCCGCTGGACCTCGCCCGCCTTGAGGGCGCGGCCGAAGGGGGTGTCGTCGGTGTCCTTGATGCACCGCAATTCGCTTCGCACCTGCGCGGCAGCGCCGGTGGCGTCGGAACAGAAGAACGCGATTTCAAGCGTTTCCTTGACGTGGGGCCATTGATGTCGATAGAAGTCCAGCACGTTGGACCGGCCCCGGATGTTCATCTCGAACTTGATGTCGTCGGCATAGTATTCGACGAAACGCGGGTCCTCGGCATTCATGAGGCCGACATAGCGCTCATAGGCCGCCCGGTTGAACGGAACGGAGCACGCGGCCGCCGCCCGCGCGGCGCCTGGCAACAGCGCTGCCCCGCCGACAAGCGAAGTCGCCAGGAACGCGCGGCGCTGGCCTTTGGCTGATTCGGGGGTGTTCATCGTCCATTTCCTCCGGCTGGAAAGCCTTGCAGGAGCAACTCCCGCCACGCCCTTGCCCTGGGGTGTCGTGGCCCTGCCCCGCTGGTTGTCTTGAAGAGAGCGCGAACGTCGGCGGGTTGCCTGCCGGCGCTCGCAACTCTATCGGAAAGAATTGCCCGAGCCGACGCCGTCGCCGAGCGCCTCCTGCAGGGGCGCCTGGCGGGCGGCCGCCGGGTCGACGTCGGTTCGGTGGATACGCGCAACGAGGCGCTTGAGCCAGAGCAACAGGTCGTCGACATAGGTGAACACGACCGGGATCACGAGCAGGCTGAGCACGGTCGACGTGACCAGGCCGCCGATCACGACGATGGCCATCGGCCCGCGGAAGCTGCTGTCGCTGCCGATGCCCAGCGCGATCGGCAGCATGCCGGCGACCATCGCGATCGTCGTCATCAGGATCGGGCGCGCGCGCTTGTGGCATGCGTCCATCAGGGCGTCGAGGCGGGTCATGCCCTGGTCCCGGTAAGCCACCACCGCGTACTCGACCAGCAGGATGGAGTTCTTCGTGACGATGCCCATCAGCATCAGCAGCCCGATCACCGACGACATCGAGAACCCGCTGTGCGTGATCCACAGCGCCAGGAACGCCCCCCCGGTGGACAGCGGCAAGGCCGCGAGGATGGTCGCGGGCTGCATGAAGTCGTGGAAGAGCAGCACCAGCACGCAGTAGATGCACAGCACGCCGATCGCCATCGCCAGGCCGAAGCTGCCGAACAGCTCGGTCATGCGCTCGGCATCGCCCGTCGACAGTTGATGCACGCCCGTCGGCAGGTTGCGCACCGAGGGCAGCGCCTGCACCAGCTTGTTCAGGTCCCCGGTGGCATAGCGGCCGAGCTCGATGCTCAGGGTGACGTTGCGCATTCGGTCCAGGCGCCCGATCTGCGCCGGTCCGGCACCCAGCGACAGCTCGGCCACCGACGCCAGCGGGACGGCGCCGCTGCGGCCCGACACGCGCAGCTGGCCGATCGCGTCGAGATCGGAGCGTGTCGCGTCGTCGACCTTCACGCGCACCGCGATCTGCCGCTGCGCCAGGTTGAACTTGGGCAACTGCGCCGCGTAGTCGCCATTCGTGGCGACGCGCAGCACGTTGGCGATGGCGTCGGTGGTCACGCCCTGCTCCGCCATGCGCGCCGGGTCGGGCTTGACCTGGACCTCGGGCCGCTGCAGCGCCGAGCTGTCCGAGACATTGCCGATGCCCCGGATGCCGCGCAAGTCCTTCAGCACCGCCTGGGTGGACCTCGACAACGCGGCGGCGTCGTCGCTGGCCAGGGTGACGTCCAGCGTCTGGCCACTGCCCATGCCGACAACCGAGACGCGCGTGCCCGGCAGTTGGCGCAGCAGCGTACGGATCTGCGCCTCGATGTCGGACTGTTGCCGCGAACGCTCGGCGCGCGGCGTCAGGCTCACCGACAACGTGGCCTTGTTGACCTCGCTGCTGCTGGAGTCGCTGCCGGCGTCGCCGATGGTCATGAAGACGTGGCGCACCTCGGGAATGCCGAGCACCAGCCGCGTCGCCTGGCCCGCGATCCGAGCAGTGGCCTCCAGCCGGGTGCCGGGTTCGAGCGTGAGAGCGAGGGTGGTCTGGCTGCGATCGGAGGCCGAGACGAACGCGGTCGGCAGCAACGCGATCAGGCCCAGTGTCGAGACGAAGAACGCCGCCGAGAGCCCGATGGTCGTGCGCCGGTGCGCCTGGCACCAGCGCGCTGCGCGCAGATAGGCCTGCATGAAGCGGCCATCGGCCTCGGTGCGCGTCGCGTTCGGCTTCAAAAGGAATGCCGCCATCATCGGCGTGAGCAGGCGCGCCACCAGCAGCGAGACCAGCACGGCCCCCGACGCCGTCACGCCGAACGGCCTGAAGAACTTGCCGGGGATGCCGCCCATGAAGGCGGTCGGCAGGAACACCGCGACCAGCGTGAACGTGGTCGCGATGACCGCGAGGCCGATCTCGTCTGCCGCCTCCATGGCGGCCTGCCTCGGCGTCTTGCCCATCCGAAGGTGGCGCACGATGTTCTCGACCTCCACGATCGCGTCGTCCACCAGGATGCCCACGACCAGCGACAGCGCCAGCAGCGTGATCAGGTTGAGCGAGTAGCCCAGCACGCTCATCAAAGCGAAGGTGGGAATGATGGACAGCGGCAGCGCGATCGCCGATACGAAGGTCGCGCGCCAGTCCCGCAGGAAGGCCCAGACGACGACGACCGCGAGCAGGGCCCCTTCGTAGAGCAGGTGCATCGAGCCGTCGTAGTTGTCCTGCGTCGGCTGCACCGTGTCGTAGGCCTCTTCGAGGGTGACTTGCGGATGCGCCGCCGCGAACGTCGCCACCGCCTGGCGCACCGCGGCCAGCACGGCGACCTCGCTGGTGCCGCGCAGCCGCTCGATGCTGAAGCCCACCGCGGGCCTGCCGTCGATCTCGGCCAGCGCGAAGCGCTCTTCGGTGGTGTCGCCGACGCGGGCGATCTGGTCCAGCCGCACAGCCGACCGGGTGCCGCTGGCCGAGGTCACCGGGATGGCGAGCGCGGCCAGGTCGCCGGGCGCCTCGAGGCGGCCGAGCGTGCGCACCGCCTGGTTCGACGCGCCGACCTTGCCGCGCCCTCCGGAGGCGTCGGTCTGCACGGCGGCGATCTGGGTCGACACGTCGACCGGCGACAAGCCCATGCCGGCCAGCGCCGCCGCGTCGAGCTTCACCTGGATCTCGCGCTCCACGCCGCCCAGGCGCGTGAATGCGCCCACGCCCTTGACGCCGCGCAGCGCCTTGGCGAGGTCGTTGTCGACGAACCAGGAAAGGTCGGCCTCGCTGAGGTGCGGGGCCTGCACCGTGTAGGTCACGAGCGCTTCTCCCGAGCGCGTGACCTTGGCGATCACCGGTGCCGGCATGGTGGACGGCAGGTCGGCACGCGCGCCGTCCACCGCGTTGCGAACCGCGCTCAAGTCTTCTTCCGGGTCGGTGTCGGCCTCGAAGCTGACGCTGATCGAGACCGCGCCGTCGGTGATGGTGGTCGTGACGTGCTCGACGCGACCGAGCGTGGCGAGCCTGTCCTCGATCTTGCGGGCGACCTCCGTCTCGAGCTGGCTGGGCGCGGCGCCCTCGAGCGTCGCGTTGACCGAGATCGTCGGCGAGTCGAAGTCGGGCAGGTTCTGGATCGGCAGCCGGTGCAGGCCGATCAGGCCCCCGCCCGTCAGCACGGTGAAGACCAGCAGCGCCGGAACCGGGTTGCGGATCGACCAGGCAGAGACGTTCATGAGGCGCTCCGCGTCGACGTGGCCGTGCCCCGCGGCGCGGCATCGCGCACCTGCACGGTGTCGCCGTCCTTCAGGAAGCTGCCGCCGCCGTTGACGACACGGCTGCCGGGCGGCAACGCGCCCAGCACCTCCACCTGCTCGCCGATGCGCCGACCGGTCTGCACCTGGCGCTGCACGACGCGCGCGTCGGCACCGATCTCGAACACATAGCTGTTGCCGTCACGCAGCGTGACGGCCGTCGATGGCAGCACGATCGCCGCCGCGGCGCCGGTGCCGATCTCGCCGTGCAGGTAGACGCCCGGATGCGCGCCCATCTTCAGTGCGCTGGCCGGCAAGTCGAAGTAGGCGATGCCGGTGCGGGTGTTGGCGTCCAGCGTCGGCGCCACCAGCCGCAGGCGCGCATCGACGAACCTGCCGTCGGGCAGGGTCAGGCGTGCGGCCTGGCCGGCGTGCAGTTGGGCCATCTGTCGCGCCGTGACCTCGGCGCGCCACTCCAGTCGCTGCTGGCGCATCAGCTGGAACAGCTCGGTGCCGGTGGTCACCACCTGGCCCAACGAGGCGCTGCGCGCGGTGACGATGCCATCGTCGATGGCGACGATGCGCGTGCGGGCGAGCGCGATGCGCTGCGCGTCCAGCGTGGCCAGTGCGGCGTCAAGCACCGCGCGGGCGGTCTGCGCGCTCACCTGGTAGTCGAGCACCTTCTGGTCGGACAAGGTCCCGTTGTCCTTGAGGCGGTGCGCGCGGTCGGCCTCGGCCTCGGCCTGGGCCAGCTTGCCGCGGGCCTGCGCCACGTTGGCCTCCTGCGAGCGCAGGTCGGCGGCCACGCTGTCGCTGGCCAGGCGCGCCAGCAACTGCCCCTTGCTCACGACGCTGCCCACGTCGACCAGCAGCTCGTCGATGCGAAGGCCCGACGACTCGCTGGAGATGCTCGCGGTCTGCCATGCATGGATACCGCCCGAGGCACCGGTGGCGAGCGGCCACTCGAGGCGTTGCGGCTGCACGGCGTCGACGGTCAGTACCGCGGTGGCGGTCGCTTCGGCCGCCGGTGCCGCAGCGGCGCGCGGGCGAAGCAGCACGCCGGCGGCGGCCAGCACCAGGACGGCGGCGACGAGAGCAAGGATGCGACGACGGGACATGGACATGGGACTCACTTGACGGAAACCGGGGGGATGGACGCCGACGCGCCGACGGGCGAGAGGCCCTGTGCCTCCGGTGTGTTGGCGGTGACGTCCCAGCCGCCGCCGACGGCCTTGTAGAGCGCGACGCCGTAGAGCAGCCGGTCGCGTTGCACCGTGACCAGCGACTGCTCGGCCGAAATCGCGTCGCGGCGCGTCTGCTCGTAGCTGAGCAGGCTGTCGCTGCCGGCGCGCCAGCTCGCCTCGGTGGCGTTCGCGACGGAGCGGTAGCCCTCGGCGCTGCGCTGCACGTCCGCTTCGCGTGCCTCGGCGCTGGCCAGGCGCACCAGGTTCTGCTCGACCTCCTGCACGGCCGTGCTCACAGCCTGCCGATAGTCGGCCAGCGCGATGACGTAGTTCGCCTCGGCCGAGCGCACCGAGGCCTTGGCCGCCCCACCGTCGAACAGCGGCAGCGACAGGCTGGGGCCGAAGGACCACGGCGTGCTCAAGACCTGGGCACCGCCCGACGACTGGGCGCTGCGCGCGATCGAGCCGCTCAGCGAGAGGCGGGGGTAGCGGCTGGCCTCGGCGACGCCGATGCTCGCGCTGGCGGCCGCGAGCGCGCGTTCCTTGGCGACCACGTCGGGACGTTGGCTCAGCAGGGCTACAGGCAGGCTTTGCACCGCGAATGGCGCCGATTGCAACGAATGTCCGGCAGCGCTGTCCACCAGCTGGCGCAGCGCCGGCTCGGCCAGGCCCGTCAACGGCACGAGTGCCTTCAGGTCGACCTCGCACTCGGCCTCCTGCGCCAGCTGGCTGGCGCGCCCGCTGGCGGCACTGGCCTCGGCCAGCATGGCGTCGGCCGACGAGCTGGCGCCGTCGCGCCAGGAGCCCGTCGTGATCCGTGCGGTGGCCTGGCGCGACGCGGCGTCGGCGCGCGCCAGCTGCAGCGTCGCGAGGCAGGCACGGTAGGTGATGTAGTCGCTGGCCACCTCGGCGGCCAGCGACACCCGGGTGTCGTTCCAATCGGCTTCGCGGGCCTGCGCGGTGGCTTCGCTCGCTTCGACGTTGCGACGCACGCTGCCGAAGAGGTCGAGCTCCCAGCTTGCGTCGAGCCCGCCGCTGAGCGTGCTGCTGACGATGCTGCCGCCGGTACTGGTTCCCGTGCTGGCCTTGGCGCGCGTCGCGCTGCCGCTGCCGGTCAGGGTCGGCACGCCCGCAGCCTTCGAGCTGTCGAGCGACGCGCGCGCAGAGGCGATTTGTGCGGCGGCCTTCTGCATCGACGGGTTGTTCGCATTCGCCAGGCGCTGCAGTTCGACGAGCACCGGGTCGCCGAGCCGCGCCCACCAGCCCTGCAAATGCGCGGCCTGGCCCTGGTGGGGCAGCGCCGCCTGCCAGGTCGAGGGCAGCGCGAGTGCCTCGGCGGTGGGGGGGCGGTAGGTCGGGCCGACGGCGGCACAGGCGCTCAGGAGCGCCGCCGCCAACGTGGCGATCGATCCGGACCGGGCGCCGGGCTTGCGGCGGGGCGCGCCGGTCGCGGATGACGGGGGCATGGTGGGAGGCGGTGCTGCAGGCATGATGTCGATGTCCGGATCATGCGTGCCGGTGCCGAAAAGCTCCGTCCGCGATGTCTAAAGAAACGTAAGGATCGGGCCGGCACAAGGCGCCAAGCCCGATGATTCCGCTCCTGATGCGACGACCCCAGATGCCCGTACCCAACCGACCGGAGCGCCCATGACACCGAGCGTTCTTCTCGTGGACGACGATGTCGAACTCGTCACGCTGCTGGCCGACTACCTGCGCCAGGACGGCTTCGCCACGACGCTCGCGCACGATGGCGAGGTCGCCATCCGCGAGGCCCTGGGCGGGCGGCACGACATCGTCGTCCTCGACGTGATGATGCCGCGCATGACCGGCGTCGAGGTGTTGCGAAGGCTGCGCGCCCAAAGCGCCATCCCGGTGCTGATGCTGACCGCCCGCGGCGATGACGTCGATCGCATCCTCGGCCTGGAGCTCGGCGCCGACGACTACGTGCCCAAGCCCTGTTCGCCGCGCGAGCTGGCGGCACGACTGCGGGCGATCCTGCGTCGACTGAACGCGGCGCCGAACGAGTCGGCCGACGACTTCGCGCTGCGTGTGGGCGCGTTGACGGTGCGTCCCGGACGCCGCAGCGCGCATTGGAACGACCAGGTACTGAACCTCACGGGGGCCGAGTTCAACCTGCTCGAGCAGCTGGTGCGACAGGCCGGTCGCCTGGTGACCAAGGGCGAATTGTCGGAACATGCCCTTGGCCGCCCGCTGGCGCGGTTCGACCGCAGCATCGATGTGCACATCAGCAGCATCCGACAGAAGCTCGCGGCCTGCGCAGCCGAGGCCGACCTGATCAAGACCGTGCGCGGCATGGGCTACATCTTCACCAGGGATTGACGCTTCAGCCATGGGTCGCCTGTTCTGGAAGTTCTTCACCGCGTTCTGGGTCGGCCTCGCGACAGTCGCCCTGGTCATTTCAGCCGGCGTGTGGCTCGCAAGGTGGTTCGACCTGGTTCCCGTTCCGCACGCGAAACTCGATCGCATGAACGCCTATCTGCAGACCACGCGTGACCTGATCCAGGCGGGAGACATGGTTGCGGTCCGCCAGATCATCGGCAGCGTCGACGCCCAGATCCATGCTGCGCCCTATGTGATCGACAGCCACGGCAAGGACCTGCTCGGACGCCGGATCGGGCCTGAATTGTGGTCGCAGATCCAGGCAGCGCCCGAACAGCTCGACCTGGCCGAGGCGCGCGGCGGGCTGGGTGCATTGCAGCGGGTGGCGACGACGGACGGTTCGGTCGTCACCGTGTTCGCACCTGCCGCGGCGGTGCGGACGGCGCTGGGCAAGGCAGCCGATGAACCACTGCCACCCTTCTGGTTTCCGATTCTCGCGACGGCCCTGATCAGTACGTTGTTCGGTGGGGGCATGGCCTGGTATGTGTCCAAGCCCATCCGGACACTGCAATGGGCCTTGCAGCGGCTGGCTGGCGGCCAGCTCGACACGCGGGTCAAGGCGCAGATGGGTCGACGACGCGACGAGTTGGCCGAGCTCGGCGCCGACTTCGACCGCATGGCCCAGCGCATGCAGGTGCTCGTCGGAGCGCAGCAGCGATTGCTCCATGACGTCTCGCACGAACTGCGCTCCCCGCTGGCGCGCATGCAGGCGGCGATCGGCCTGGCGCGCCAGCAGCCCGAGCGCATCCTGGCCATGCAGGAGCGTGTCGAGCGGGAGTCCATGCGCCTGGACGGGCTGGTCGGCGAACTGTTGACGCTCGCCCGGCTGGAAGCCGACGTCGCGCATGCACCGCACGAGCGCATCGACGTCGTGGACCTGCTGGCCGAAGTGTGCGACGACGCGCGCTTCGAGGCCCGAGCGTCCAATCGCGACCTCGTGCTCACGACCAACGGCGGGTACGTTGCCGACGTCATCGGCGAGTTGCTCTACCGCGCGTTCGAGAACGTCGTGCGCAACGCCGTCAAGTTCACGCACGAAGGCACCGTGGTGTCGGTACTTGCCGAGGCGAGCCCGGCCGGCCTCGTGGTCACCGTGAGCGACCAGGGGCCGGGGGTTCCGCAGGAGGCCCATCGGCGGATGTTCGAACCGTTCCAGCGCGTCGGCGACGCGGGCGTGGACGGCTTCGGGCTGGGCCTGACAATCGCCAAGCGCGCGATCGAGACGCACGGCGGCCGCATCGAAGCCCAGGCTGCGGCCGGCGGCGGACTGTCTGTTCGCATCAGCCTGGGACTGTCGCACACAGCGGAATGAGGCGGGTCGTCTCATCGGCGTGCAGGATGGAGGGCGGCGCGATCTCCATCTGTTCCCGGGCTCACGGGCTTGCGACCCGGGCAGGAAAGCGAAACAGCTGCCAGTCCGGGATCAGCGCTTCCATGTACTGCGGCTTGCCGTAGTAGTAGCCCTGCACCAGGCGGATCGAGGTCTTCCTGGCCAGGTAGTCCAGCTCCAGGAAAGACTCGACCCCTTCGGCAACGACGTCGATGTCGAGGGCCTGGCAAAGAGACTCGATCGCCCTCAGGATGCCCTGGCTTCGGGGCCGTTCATGAATCGACGTGATGAAGGCTCGATCCACCTTCACTTCATCGGCGGTGATGTCCGCCAGCGTCGAGAGCGACGAATAGCCCGTCCCGAAGTCGTCGATGGAGACCCTGACGCCGATCGCACGCAGGCGTGGCAGGACCCTGCGCTCGAATCGCTGGGCGGCGACGAGCGCTTCTTCTGTCAGCTCCAGGACGATGGCATCCGCGATCCCTTCCGCCCTCAGGCGATCGATCAACGAGTTCATGAAGGCGACGTCGCCCGCCTGGCGAGCCGCGATGTTGATGCTCACGGAGATGCCTGGCCCGAAGTGGCGGCGCAGGTGAGGAAGGCAAGCGATCACGTCGTCAAGGACGAAGTTGGTGATGGAGTCGATGATTCCGAGCTCCGATGCCAATGCGATGAACTTGCTCGGGCTTGCGACCTCTCCGCTGGAGTCGACCCAGCGCGCAAGCGCTTCGAAGCCGACGACGTCGCCCCGTTCGATTCCGACCTTGGGCTGGAACGCGGTACGAATGTGTCCTTCGCGAACCGCTGTTCGCAGCCGCTGCTCCATGTCCGTACTGGCAGTCAGCGCGTCCCCCATCGCCAGGTCGAAGTAGCGAGTGGATCCCTTGCGGTCGACCTTGGCCTGATGCATCGCCTTGTCGGCACAGCGCCGCAACGTGTCATAGCTTTGGCCGTGCATCGGAAAGATGCTCGCTCCGACCGTCGCCGAGATGAGCAACTCGTTGCCGTCGATCGAGAACGGCTCCTTGACCGCGGTCACCACTCGATCGATGACACGCGACAGTTGATCCTGGTCGTCGATCGGGTTGACGAGCAGCAGGAACTCGTCGCCACCAATGCGTGCAAGCGTATCGCCGGGACGCATCTGCCCGGAGATGCGCTCGGCAACGGCGCAGAGCAGCGCATCGCCGATCGAATGGCTGTAGAAGTCGTTGATGCTCTTGAAGTTGTCGAGGTCGACGAAGGCCAGCGCGAACACGCCACCCCTCGAGTGCGCCAATATGGCGGATTCGACGAGCTCCCGGATCAGTGTCCGGTTTGGCAGCCCGGTCAGTTGATCGTGGAAGGAACGAAATCTCAGCTCTTCTTCGAAGCGTTTGCGCTCGGTGATGTCGATGCTGGTCGAAACCAGCATGGTTCGACCATCGACCTGTATCGGCTTGCCCGTGACCAGCAACGTGTGCGGCTGGCCGTCGATCGCGACTACCCGCTCGCGCAGCTTTTCCTGGCCGCGACCGACATGCTCCAGAAATCGCTGGCGCCTCAGTGAAACCAGGTTCGCGTCGGCCCCTCCGACGCCGAACGGGATGCTGTTTCGCAAGCGATCGGCCTCTTCTCCAATGGCCAGGGCGGCATGCTCGTTGAGGATGACAAGCCGGCCCTCTTCATCCTGGACGGAGACGCCGACCGGCAGCGCACTCAAGATCGCATCGAGCAGTGCGGCACCACGCTCGGCCGACGGCGTGGTCGACGGCCCGACTGCGACAAGGCTCCGGCTGGCGGGAAGCTGGATCGTGGCAGCTTGTGCGCTCCCCGCCACGTTCGTCGCACCGGGGTTTGCCTTGGCGGATCTGGCAGGCATGGCGTCAATGGATGCGCACATCTGGTGTCAGTTCCTGCGTCAGGCCGCCGATGCGCTCGAACGCCCACGGCGTCCGCCTGCGGGGAGACGCGTTGGCCAGCGCACCGTCCTGACGGGGGTTCATGAAATGACCGGAGGTCAACGCTCCGTAAAGTTCGTGTCGATCATGCAGGATTCACGCAGATATGTCTATATGTTCAGATTATAGATAACCCTTGTAAATATCTATCAAAGTTTGGCCGGGGTAGGCACCTTCAACGAAGGCGAATGCGGGCGGCGCCTTCGAGCCGTCGGACACAGGCGTGCGCGCACGCGGCGACGGTTCAGGAGCGTGGGATCAAGAAGCTCCACGGCCGGCTTGCCCGTGGCTCGGAGGGACGCCGGTGTTGCTAAATTGACTATATGGTGTTTTATCTATAATTGTTGTGCTAATCTAAAACTGACACTAAAAGAGATCGCGTGCCCATCGACCCGGGAGGTCGACTTGGGGAGCCTGCACCCTGCGTCGTTCGCACCCAGCCGAGACCCGGCGCCCAGGTGCGGATGGCAGGCGCAAGGCGCTCCGGCGCATCGCCGATTCCGCCCGTTTGCGAAGGCGTGGGCAACACGCGCCAGGCAGGCAGGCTCGAGAGAACGGCGGCGGACACGGCCTTCCCGTGGCCGCGGCCTGTCCAGCGTCCATATAAACAGGAGACAACCCATGAAGACCCGTAAACGAACCCTCTTGGTGCCGCTGCTCATCGCTGCGAGCGCACCGCTCATCAGCGCGGCGGCGACCGGCGACCAGGCCGCCCCGAAGCCGGAAGACCAGGCCGCCGCGAAGGCCGACGACAAGTCCAAGGACGACTCGCAGCTCCAGACCGTCACGATCACGGCCGAACACAGCAAGACCAGCCTCCAGCGCACCGCCGATTCGGTGAGCGTGCGCAGCGGCGCGGACATGGAAGCCAAGGGGCGCTTCACGCTGGCCCAGATCCTCGAGGACGTGGCCGGCGTGACCGGCGGTGCGGCCGGCTCGACCAACGGCGCCGTCGCGTCCAGCGGCTCCGACGCGCCAGCCGCCGGGCTGACGATCCGGGGCATCGTCTCCAACAGCGGCGCGGGCGGCAGCGTCACCTCGGTCGCGCCGGCGGCGGCCATCTACGTCGATGGCGTGTACGGCGGCGTCGGCGGCAGCTTCGACGTGGATCGCGTCGAAGTGCTGCGTGGGCCGCAGGGCACCCTGTACGGGCGCAGCGCCACGTCGGGCCTGGTTGCCATCCACACCGCCGACCCGGACCTGGGCGAGTTCGAGGCCAACGCCCTCGCCGAACTCGGCAGCTACGATCTGCGTCACTACACCGCGGCCCTCAACGTGCCGCTGGGCGAGCACCTGGCCATGCGCTTCGCCGCGAACCACATCGAGCGCAACGGCTACTTCGACAAGCAGGGCGGCGAGTTCAGCACCAACGACGCCCGCCTGAAGCTGCTGTACAAGCCCAACGCCGACGTGTCGCTGCTGGCGGGCTATTCCGTCGAGAACAACATCACTCACAACGGCGGCACGACGATCAGCCTGAGCGCCGTCGACCAGAGCTACGACTACGCGCCGCTCCAAGACCTTCAAGGTCACAAACTGATCGGCAACGGCAAGAACGACTTCCGCCAGTACTGGGCCCAGCTGGACGTGAACCTGGGGCTGGCCACGCTGACCTGGCTGCCGGCGATCCGGACCTGGCAATCGGCGGGCACCGGCTATATCAATGCCGTGGGCCAGTTCACCCTCCAGCAGACGATCGCCGCCCCGCTGGACCGCTTCAACACCCAGGAAGTGCGGCTGGCCTCGGCCAAGGACTCGAAGATCCAATGGCAGCTGGGCGCGTTGTACTACAAGAACACCGTGGCCAACGCCAACGAGGTCTACCTGCTGCCGCCGGTCGATGTCGTGGCCTTCCGCTCGATCACGAAGAAGAAGGTCACCGATGCCGACGGCGCCTACGGCCAGGTCACCTATCCGTTCTCGGACGCGACGCGCGTGACCGCGGGCGCGCGCTACGACACGACCAAGGTGGCGGTCGACCAGGACTACACCTCGATCACCGGCCAGACGCAATCGCTGTCCGGCCCCGACGGCGTGCGCAAGTTCAAGAACACGACCTGGAAGTTGCGCGCCGAGCACGACCTCGACGCCGGCAAGATGCTCTACGCGTCGGTGTCCACCGGATTCTCGCCAGGCGACGTCACCGTGACGACGAACGCCGTCGGCAACCCCGTGGTGCTGACGTTGGACGCCGAGACCCTGACCGCCTGGGAGATCGGCTCGAAGAACCGCTTCCTGGACAACCGCCTGCAGGTCAACGGCGCGGTGTACTACTACGACTACACCGGCTTCCAGACCGCGAACGTCAACATCACGCCCGATGTGCCGAACAGCACGGCCTACGCGACGCTGAGCGCGCCGGCGACCATGTGGGGTGGCGAAGTCGAGGTGCAGTGGAAGCTCACGCCAAGCGACATGCTGTCGGCGGACGTCTCGTACACGAACGCCAGGTACCGCGAGCGCAACAGCACGCTCATCCCGACCGGAACGGGCACCGACGTGACCTTCGGCGACTTCTTCGCCAAGGACCAGATTCCCGGCGTCGTTCCGGTGCGGATCAATGCGTCGTACACCCACGGCTTTCACTTCGCCAACGGGTCGTCGCTGTCCGCCACCGGCTCCGCACGATTCATGTCGGGGTACGACGCCTCGCCTCTCACGAAGGGCCAGGCAGCGCAGGCCAAACTGAACGCCGACGCACGGGTCAACAGCAAGGTCGTGGGGGACTTCAACCTGAACTGGCAATCGCCGGCAGGCATCTACTCCGTCGGTGGCTACGTGCGCAACATCACGGACAACCGCTACAAGACATTCGTGACGGTCAACGACACCGGCACCAACGCGACCCCGTACGACCCGCGCACCTTCGGCGTGATCATGCGCGTGGCGTACTGATCGGCACCACCGGGCCGGCCGACGTCCCGCTCGGGAAGGGGCCGGCCCGGGCGAGCCCACGAGCAGCCCCGCCCGGGACGGGGAGCCACGACTCGTCCAGGCCCGGCTTGCGCTCGCTCCGAGGAGGGCGACGTCGCTAAGGTAATACACTAGCTTTTTATAGATATTTTCTGTGTTAATCTAAAACGACGCGCAAAAGCGATCAAGTTCCCATCGATCCAGGCGGTCGACTCGGGGAGCGCGCACCTTGCCTCACTCGCACCCGGCCGGCACTCGGTAGGGGCGGAAGGCAGGCGCCACGCTCCGGGGGATCGCCGATGCAGCCCGTTTGCGAAGGCGTGGGCAACACGCGCCAAGCATGCGGGCCAGAGAGAGCAGCGGCGGACACGGCCCTACCGTGGCCGCGGCCATTTAAGAGTCCATAGACAGGAGACAACCCATGAAGACCCGTAAACGAACCCTCTTGGTGCCGCTGCTCATCGCTGCGAGCGCACCGCTCATCAGCGCGGCGGCGACCGGCGACCAGGC
>Ga0265336_10000159_pt1 | contig 48113 bp, 75 predicted proteins | sample 42119metaG_FD_193583 | JGI IMG/M metagenome (GOLD analysis project Ga0265336, IMG submission 193583) | Rhizosphere microbial communities from Carex aquatilis grown in University of Washington, Seatle, WA, United States - 4-21-19 metaG | ecosystem: Host-associated > Plants > Roots > Rhizosphere...
CTGTGCAATTGTTGTACGAACCCCAGCTTCAGGAAATAGAGGTGCAACTGGACCAACTGGTCCAACTGGCTCTCAAGGTATTCAAGGTACAGTTGGAACTGTTGGAACGAATGGTGTGACTGGGCCGACTGGACCGACAGGAAGTCAAGGAAACCAAGGAACAGCGGGCTCAAATGGATCGAACGGAAGTAATGGAGTTACAGGACCAACAGGGCCAACGGGTTCTCAAGGTTCTCAAGGAACTGCTGGAAGTAATGGAGCTCAGGGTGCAGTAGGACCAACAGGTCCCACAGGCTCACAAGGTTCGCAGGGTACGGCTGGAACAAATGCTATATTAACTGGAGCGACTGGACCAACAGGAACTAATGGAGCTAACGGAACAACGGGACCGACAGGACCGACTGGAGCAGGAACAAATGGGGTAACAGGTCCAACGGGATCTCAATATCCTTTTCGTGGTCAGTGGCTAACTTCAACTGTTTATGCTTTAAATGATTGTATTTTTCAATCTGGAAATGCTTATGTTTGTATGACGGGGCATACTTCTGGAACTTTTGCTACTGATTTAGCTTCAAATGATTGGAGTATTATGGCTCAGATTGGACCCACTGGGCCAACTGGATCTTTTACATCGGGTTTAAGAACAGTGACGGCTACTTCGACAGGCCCAACTCCGACTCCAAACGCTGATACAACTGACGTTTATGAACTTTCAGCCATGACTGGAAATATTACAGTTGGAGTTCCTTCAGGATCTCCTGTGAACGGTCAAAATATGTGGTTTATGTTTACTTCGTCAAACGCAGCTACAGGAAGAACTATAGCTTGGTCGACTGCAACTGGAGGTTTTAAAGGTGCTCTTGTTGCTTTACCCGCAGCAGTTACCACTGGAAAGAATACGATTGCACAATTTATATATGGAAGCACAAATGCCCCTGCAAAATGGAGGCTGCTAACCATGCAGACAGGAGTCTAATATGCTTAGGCAATTAATTGCTACCGATAATTTTAATAGAGCAAACAGTGCTTCTTTGGGAGCAAACTGGTCAAATGGTCCTACTTCAACTGGTTCTGGAAGTGCTTTAAAAATTTTAAGTAATGCTGCATACAACGTAGGTACTTCTGATTGTGATGCCTTTTGGTCTGGAAGTGGGACTTTTACAAACGATCACTACTCAAAAGTTAGAATAAACACTCGTGAAACTTCATTTTTTAGTGGAGTTGTTGTTAGAGGGAGTGCAACCGATCAGGTTATGGGACAATATCAAGCTGACAACGGACAATTTCAAATTGTTTGGTATAACGGAGCAACTTACACCCAAATTGGTGGAACATTGTTGGGAACAATTAATGTAGGAGACATTCTCGCTTTAGAAGCCATAGGAACTACATTCAATTTATACTTAAATGATGTTTTGCTTATAACTGGAACGAATGGTTCAGCTCCTTCAACTGGAAAACCTGGTATTTTGGCTTCTGGTGCTACAGATTCGACTGATTCAGTTGATGACTGGGAGGGTGGAAGTATAATTTCTCCACTTACTGAAAACATAACAGACAACTTTGATGATAACAAAATTAACTTAGTTAAGTGGACTCCAAATATTATTATGTTCCCAATAATAGAGAGGAACACTCGTCTTGAAATAATTTGTACAGCAGGAAATATTGGAGACAGTTTTTTACAATCTAATAGCAATTTTAACTTTACAAATTCGTCATTATTTATGAGATTATTTGATGGCGGAAATGTAAATCTTGCAAGTTATAGAGGATATATTTATTTAAAAATTGATGGAAATAATTATCTGTTTTGGAAATTAAATTCAGGTTCAGCAAAAACAATTTCAGCAGGTTATTTGAGAACCGTTGATGCTGGAAACGAGCAAGTTGTTTTTTCAGTTGCTTACGATATAAATGTTCATCGCTGGGTTAGATTTAGAGAAAGTGGTGGAACTGTTTTTTGGGATTATGCGACTGCATATATTCCTAAAAGTTCTGACTGGATAAATGCTGGAAGTGTGGCAGATCCAATTACTATTACAGCTTTAAACATAACCTTAGAGGCTTTTACTTCCAGTAATGAAGCAACTACAACAATTTTTAAAGTTGATAATTTAAACTGTATTCCTCCTATTCCTTTGCCCACTTTTGAGCACATCCAAAATAGCTAAAACTGTGCTATCATAAATTATGAAAATTTCAGCAGTTTTAATAGGTAAAAATGAATCTGCAATGCTTCCTCGTGTATTAGGATCTCTTCAGGGAATTGATGAAATAATTTATTGTGATACTGGGTCGACTGATAATTCAGTTGAGGTTGCTCACCGATATGTAAAACAAACTTATTTTTATCAATGGGACGATTCCTTCGCTAGAGCTAGAAATGCTGCCAAAACTCATGCCACAGGAGATTGGATTTTAAGTATCGACTGCGATGAAATCCTTCATTCTTTAAAAGATGTTTATGAAGCTGCTGAAATAGCAGAAAGTAATGGAATTTTAGGAGTTGATGTAAAAATGATTCCTGAAACTGGTCCAGGTGGATTTCTTTTTCCTAGGTTGTTTAAAAACGATCCTCGAGTTTGGTGGGAAGGAAATGTTCATAACCATTTATCTATTGCTGGGGAAGAAATTGGAGACGTAATGATTACCTATGGATATTCACCAGCTCACGATATAGATCCAGAGCGAAGTCTAAGAATTTTAGAGAAAGATGTTCTTGTTGATAAAAAAGGTGGTCGTGAAGTTTATTATTTGGGAAGAGAATATCTTTATCGTGCAAGGTATGAAGAGTGTGTACAAGTTTTGGGAAAATATGTTCAAACATCAGTTAATTTACCTGAAAAAGCTGATGCCTTTTTGTGTATGTCGAGAGCCTATTGGCAAATGAAAGATCATCAGTCTGCTAGGGATGCTATTGTTCAGGCTTTAATAATTAACGCTAATTTTAAAGAAGCAATTTTATTTATGGCTGATTTAGCGGGAAAAGATAGTGGAAATGAAAGATGGGAAGCTAATGCTGCTCAGTGGTTAAAGATGGCTGAAACTGCTGATAATAGAGATGTTTTGTTTGTAAGAGCTGTTTGACAAATAGCAGACTTTGTGCTAAAAATAATTATGACTCTTTTCATAGCAACCCACAATGATGATGAAGCTCTTTGGGGTGCTTTTACTCTTCTTCGAGAAAACCCAGTCGTCTTAATAGTCACTGATTCATGGATTCAATATAACCGTGGTGAAACTGCTTGCTCAGCAAATGCTAGATGGCAAGAAACTCTAAAAGCTATGGAGACTTTAGGATGTCCAGTTATTCGAGGAGGAATTCGTGATGATATTTTGAATGAATGGCACCTGAGAAATTTACTGGAAAAATTTCATGGATTTAACACTGTTTATGCTCCAGCTATTCAAGGCGGAAATAACCAACATGATTTAGTCGGAAAAGTTTGCGATGATCTTTTTAAGGAAAAGTGTAAGCATTACACGGCCTACACAAAAGAAGAAACTTATACCAAAGGAAATATAGAAATTAAACCCAGTGAACAAGAGTTGGCTTTAAAAGATAAAGCTCTTGCTTGTTATAAATCTCAGCTTGGAAATACCAACAAAGCCTATTTTGAGGCTGTGAAAGGAAAATCAGAGTGGTTCATTTAATAGTAGGTTATGGGGAAGTAGGTCAGGGACTTGATAAAGTTTTGGGCGGAAATTCTTTGGTAGTAGATCCAGATAAAGGCTTTATGGGAGTTAATCCAAAAGGAGAAGAGCCTAACGTAGTTCATATTTGTATTCCTCCAATAGAAGATTTTGACGAAGTTGTTAATAGATATAAAAAACCAGGCGTTTTAATAATTGTTCATTCCTCTGTGGCTGTTGGAACTTGTGACCGTTTGGGAGTAGTCCACTCACCTATTAGAGGAGTTCATCCTAATATGGCTGAAGGAATTCAAACTTTCGTTAAATATTTTGGTGGAAAAGATGCTGAAAAAGCTGCAAACATTTTCAGTGAGTTAGGTTTAATAGTTAAAGTTTTTCCAGAGGCAAGAACAACTGAGGCATTAAAACTTTGGGATACTACTCAATATGGATTTTTGATTATGTTAGAGAAATACGTTCACAAATGGTGTGAAGATAATGCTATTGATTTTGATGCAATTTACACTGAAGCTAATCGAGACTATAACGAAGGGTACCGAGCTCTTGGAAGGCCTGAAGTTGTCAGACCTTATTTGAAACATTATCCAGGAAAAATTGGTGGACATTGTGTCGTTCCTAACGGAAAACTTCTCGATAACGATGTTGATTTTGATGAGATGGTAGAAGAAATAGAAAATGCTAAATAAAACTTTTGTTATTACTGAGTTTGGAAGCCCATTTTCTTGGACTCAAAAATATATTGATAATGTTCAAAGATTGGGAGAGTTTGGTTGGCATTGGAAAATTTTTACTCCAAATAAATATGAATCAAAAGGTAATGTGGAAATAGTTCATACGACTGCTGAAGAATTTGCAGATTTAGTAGAAAAGAAACTAGCTATTAAACCTCAAATGTTTATTACTCCCGAAGGAGTTCCTTCCGTACACGTTACAGATTTCTATGTTTTTACGGGTAAAATCTTTGAGGATTACTTAGTTAATGTGGATTATTGGGGAATTACAAATATGGATATTGTTTACGGGAGACTTGAACATTTTTTGACAGATAATACTTTAGAAAAATTTGATATTTGGACTGATGATGTAGATGCTTTTGGACAAGGATTAATTAATGGAATTTTTTCTCTTTGGGCAAATACAGATAAAGTAAATAATTTATGCCTTAGAATTCCAAACTGGCAAGCAAAAATTGCTCAAGATCCATGTCCAAAATGTATGGGTATTAAAGATGCTGGACATACTCTTTATGGAACTGACGAAATAGACATGGTGCCTATAACTCAAAACGCACATCTCAAAAATCAAATTATGTTAGGATGTCCAAAATATTATCCAATGCACAGTTACGATAGACTTGAACAACACGTTCCTGATGTTAAATTAGAAATTCAAAATGATGGATCTCTCTGGGAAAAATTTGCTGATACTAATCCTCATGGAGTTCCTTTTGCAGCTCGAGAAATTGCATACTTTCATTTTATAAAAACTAAAGAATGGCCAAAATGTCTAAAATAATTTCTTTAACTGGTAGAAATGGTTTTTTTGGGAAGACCTTAAAACCAAAACTTGAGGCAATGGGATACACTGTTTATAACAGTCTGGTTCCTGAGGCTTCTCATGCTTTTCTTTTTGGTGCAGTTTCCTCACATGAACAATTCAAGTTAAATCCAGATCAATGTTGGGAAGACACAATTTCTACTTTTATAAGGTCAGTTCAATTTTGTAGAGATCATAATATTCGTCTAGTTTATCCTTCTAGTATTACAGTTAAAACTAAGGAATCTTCTTATGCTCATTGTAAAGCTGCTTTAGAAGAAATTCAGGCTGGATATAATATTGATTCAGTGGGACTTAGAATTGTAGCTGGTTATGGTCCTAATGAATCTCACAAAGGTTATTATGCAAGTGTTTTATATAAATTTTGTAAAGATATTAAAGCAGGAATCCAACCTGTTATTTGGGGGGATGGAAGTCAAACTAGAGATTTTATTTACCAGGATGATGCAGCTGACTGGATAATTAAATATGGATTTAATTCAAAAAATAAGATTGAAGAAATTGGAACTGGTATTAATACAAGTTTTACTCACCTCATTGATATGATAAATAAAGTCAATGGAAGTGACATTCAGCCTGTATTTGTGGATAGACCTGCCACTTATGTTCAGAATAGTTTCTGCGATCATTCTGTGGCGTCTAGCACCTCTTTAGAAGAGGGAATTAGAAAGACTCTTGAATCACTATGATAGTAAAAGATTATTGGAATGAAAGGTATGCAGAAGGAGGAAACTCTGGGTATGGTTCTTATGGAACCCAACTTCAAAAGAAACTCGATTGGCTTTCAGCTCTTCCTATTGAAACAATAACTGAGGTTGGTTGTGGTGACTTCCACTTTGGAGAAAATCTTCTCGCAAGATATCCAGATGCTCATTATTGCGGTCTTGATATTTCTGATGTAATTATTGCTAAAAATAAAGAGTTGCATCCGACTTTTAATTTTCAAGTTTTTCAAGGACAAATTCCACCAGCTGATTTACTTATGTGTGTAGACGTTCTTTTCCATATTGTTGACGAAAATGAATACGAAGCTATGCTTGATGGACTTCAAAGTGCCAGTTGGAAATATCTTGCAGTTACAGCCTATGAGAGAGACGAACCAGATGTAAGTCCTCACTTAAATATTAAGAAGTTTGACTATAAAAGATTTGGTGAACCTGTTATTAGAGAAGTTGTCGAAGAAGATGGTCAACTTTATTTTTATTTATTTAAAAAACCAGAGACATTCGATTGGTCAAAAGTTTCTTGCTGCTTAAACACTAAGGAAGATATTTACCCTGAAGAAGTTTTGAATTATTTAAACAAGGTTGGCTTTGGAGAAATTTTAATAAAAACTCACTCTGATTCTCCTTATTGTAAATACGAGATGATTACTAAAGCGAAGTACGAAACGATTTATTATCAAGATGACGATGCTATTTGTCCTATTCAAATTTTGGCTAACAACTACCAACAAGACAAGATAAATGTTTTGATGAAACCTTCCCATTTTGAATCTTATAAGGATCGAAGAATGACAATGGGGCTTGGTTGGGGTTGTTTATTTGAAAAATCGTTTTTGAATGAACTTAAAAAATATGTTGAAAAATACGGGGAAGACGATTTAATGAGAAGAGACACTGAAAAACTTTTAACTCACTTAGTTGGACGTGAGAAGCAGAACAGAATTTCAGCTCCTATCCAAGATCTCCCAAATGCTATGGCACCTGGAAGAATTTCAATGCAACCAGAGCATTATTCCAACATGGATTTGATCGAAGAAAGGTGTAAGATTTTACTATGATACAAAGAGTTCGAGATGTTGTTAGAAATATAAGGCCACAAGAGACAATCTCTTATGAAGAGTGGCAAGATATTATGGATCGCTTTGCTAGAGCTACTCAGTTTTTGGATGAGAAAAATCCTATTTATATAACCTTTCAAGAAGATCTTAAAAATGCTGAAAACATTGTTTTGGAAAATAGAATTCATGAAGTCCAAGAAGTAAAGACAATTACTAAGGCTTTTAAAAAGATTTTTCTTACTCCTCGTGAAGAGCAACTAAATGAACTTGTCGGACAGGTAAAGTACCTCCGTGGAATTTTAGCTGAAATAAATTCTTGGATTACTAGAAAAGAAGAACTTGAAAAACAGGAAGCTGACGGAAGAATTACAATAGATCGAGATGGCAGATAAATTTACTAAACCACTTAATCAATGGGTAGAAGAAGAAACTCCAATTCAAAAAAGAACTTTTGATCCAGAGAGCAGAAGGTTTATTACTACAACTGAAATTCAAAAGACCAAGACAATTTATTATGATGTTCCTAAGGTAAAACTTCGATGCCAAGCTGGTACTCACGTTTTCAAAGTTCTCGATAAACATAAATATCTCTTCAAATGTATCAATTGTCCCTTTATAAGAAAGGTTTATCCGACTACCTACAAGTTCGATGAAAAAACAGGCTTTTTAACCCACATCCTCACGGGAACTCGTGTGTAAACATTACATTTCTGCAAAGACTCTGTTATTATAAAAATAAGAGTTCAATAAGAGCCCGCAAGCCTTAAAGACCAAACCTTCGGAGGGCGACCTTCGTTAAAAACATCGTTAAAGGGAGGTGAAATGAATATGGCTGAAGATCAAGTTGACGAAACAGTCAAAGGTAGATCGTTTGGAGAAGAGACGGAACGAGAAGCTGGAGATGAAGGCAACGAATCAGAGGTTGAGCAAGAAACAGAAAACACAGAAACAGAATCACAAGACAACCAAGAGGAAACTCAAGGGGATGCCAATGAAACTGAGTCTGAGGAAGAAACAGAAGGCGAAACTGAAGGTGAGAAACCAGAGTTGACTGAGAAGGGAACTAAAAAGGACCCTAACCCCAAGTCAGCAGTTCATCAAGAGCTAGCAAACGAAAAAAAAGTCAGAGGTCAAATGGAACAAGTTTTGGGAGATCCCGAATTACTTGCTAAATTTGCAGAAGAGCGTTACGGAATCAAACTTCCTGTTAAAGGAGTTGAAACCAAAACTGAGGATAAAACCACAGGAGACGCACCTGAACTTGTAGATTACAAGGCCGAAGATTTTGAAAACCTAGATGATGTCGCCAATAAATTTAATAATTTGCAGAAGACTTTTATCGAAAGAGAAAAAGCCAGAGATGCAAAGATCGAAGAGCTTACCAAGCAATTAGGTGGTATAGCAGATGGCGGAAAAAGAGTGGCAATAGCCAACAACATCACTCAAGGTGTAAGTAGTTTGTCGAAAGAACCAGAACTCGACCCCAAAAGCCCTGATTTTATACCAGGACTAGATGAAGAAATAGCTTCACGATTTAACCAACTTGACTATGATCCAGTTAGTAAAGTGTTTAAAGGACAACATTCGATAGAAAATGTCGGACAGGAAATCCTTAAAGCAGTACGACTGGGGAGAAAATCAGGATCTTTAAAAGCTCAGACAATTGTTAAAGACAAGAGTCAAGGCAAAATTAAAGATAATGTCAAAGCTAACGATGTAGTAGATACAGACAAAATGAAGCCTGGAGAATCTATTGCACAAGGTATAGCAAAAATGATGAAAGGTCGTTAAATATATGAAAAACCGTATTTTGTTAAACATAAATAAATTTATCTCACTCGAATCAACCAGGGTTAAAGGTAGTATTACCGCACCTCCTGGCGAAAATAAAAGTGGGGTGATTTATATATGAGTACAAAATACGGTCAAGGGTCAACTCTTGATGGCTTGAATAAGGAACTTTATCTTAATATTGAAAAAGAGATAATGAAATATCCTTCTCCAAGAATCGAGTTGTTAAAAAGAATTGGTGGTTTCGACCAACCTATTCTTTCCCATAAAATTGAGTGGTCAAGAAAAGATAACCGTCCAGTAAAATCTACTGCTGCGAATAAAATCACAGCTGGAGACACGACAATCATTGTCAGTGATCCTGGCGTTTTCAATGTTGACGACTTAATCCAATATCCCGCAGGTGAACAATCAATTGTTGTTTCCGTAACTGGAGGCACAAGTGTTGTTGTTAAACACTGGGCAGGAACCGCTGAAACAGTCCAAATCCTTGGACCTATCATGCGTATTGGAGGTGCTACGGCACAGGGGAAAAATGCTGACGACATGGTCATTACTGGCTATGAAGACCTTTACAACTACACTTCTATTTTAGAAGATGTCGTTGATCTATCTGGTACAGAGAATCAAGCCTTGATAAGAGGTCATGAGGATTCTGGAGAGTTAATTGCAAGAAAACAGCAAGAACTTGCTGAAATCTGGCAAACTCAGATGGTGTTAGGAATTCGTGTCAAAGACGATGCCAGCAAAACCACAACTTGTGGAGGTATTAAGTATTTAATAGATACTTATGCAGCTGCAAACGCTATTAACTTCGGTGGAAATGCCACTTGGGCAGCCACAGGAAATAGCGGTCCTTTAGGCAAAGTTGATGATGCACTTGATGCAATCTCAGCTAAGGTCTTCGGAAAACCTGTTATGTATGTTGGAAGCAAATTTATGCGTAAATTCAAATACGCTATTGCTGATTCTGACATTCAAACTACTACAGAACTAGACGATTCTAGAGGTGTAGGAAAAGTTGGATATTACATGTCCCATTTATACGGAAAAATTGACGTTATTCTTATTCAGGAAAGAACTGGATTTATGGATAACTTAGTTTTCTTTGTTGATGAATCCGATCTTGGTCAAAAGGCCATGAAAGGTCGTGAATGGCAAACTTTCCAACTTGGAAGAAAAGGAGATAGTTTCCAATGGCAAATACTTTCAGAGAGAACTGTAAAGATGGGTAATCCATCCGCACACGCATATCTTTACAACTTTGGTTTCTAATCAAAATTGTAGTATCGAGGTTAGGGCTCTGTAACAGGAGCCCTTTCTCGTGGGGGGGTTATTTTTTACTTTGTTTGACAGTTTCTTCTCTATGGCAATTTGGACATAATACTAAAACATTTTCTCTTGAATATCCTTTATATTTGTCTATTCTATGACGATCACAGTATGTTTTGTCCCAACCACATTTCTCGCATTTTTTATTAGAAATTTTTTCTCTTCTTTTAAAGTTGACTGTATCAAACAGACCTTTACTTCGATGATGAAAAGTACAAAATCTATCATAGTATGTTTTACCTTTTTTATTTCCAGCATTTCTTCCAGGTCTATGGCAATCTGGAAATTCACAAGTTGTTCTTATTGCTCTCATAACCCCTATGATAACATATAGGGGGATCTATATCAACTTACAAGACTTCAGTTAAAATTAAAATATGATGAAAAGAGGTGATTATTTATGAGCACATCGCCAGCAAGAGCAGTTTTTGTACTTGGAAAAGAAATCCGAGGAAATCGTGAAGCAGTTATTGTGGAAGCAGGAGAAGAGTACACAATGGACGTAGCGGCAATAGTCGATTACCAAAACGCAACAGCAACCTTCCCTTATTCCGTTTAGTTATAGGGTATGAGTTGAATACAGAGACCGTCCTTTACAGGGCGGTTTTCTGTGTTATACTGAAGTATGGGAATAATATATCTGTCAGGTAAGAATAAACTTCCAGTTTTGATTGATGACGAGGATCTTGAAAAAGTTTCTAAGTTTAGATGGTATTTACATAGAAACGGTTATGCAGTTAGAAATCGTTCCAACTTAGAAACTTCTACTAAAATTCCTCTTAAAATGCACAGGCTCATTTTGAATACTCCTACTAATCTTACAACAGACCACATAAACCATAATAAATTGGATAATCGTAAGAAAAATTTGAGAATATGTACAAGAATTCAAAATAATTTTAATCGTAAAAGAAAATCTAATAATACAAGTGGATTAAAAGGAGTTCATTTTAGTAAGGTTACTGGTAAATGGATGGCAAGAGTTGGAGCTAATGGAATTAGACATTACTTGGGTGTTTTTGAAACTAAAGAAGAAGCATTTGAGGCTTATAAGGTTGCTGCTCAAAAATATCATGGAGAATTTGTTAATTTAAGCTAAAGTCGTAAGCCTCGACCTGGAAGGAAGCTCCCTTTCTGAGCCAGTATAGTAAAAGTAACAACCTATAAGCGTAATTTCATCGGCAATTCCATCATTTTGTAAATTAAGTTTAGTCCAAAACAAATCCTTTTGGCGAAGATTTATATATCTAAGTAAAAGAGTCTCTCCTTGATTGTCGACTTTCATCATTCCAATTTCTTGGTTTCCCCACTCGTCATTTCCAAATCCCGAAAAAACTGGATCGGTTGAAATTCGATAGCGAGGATATTGTTCAATTCCATTTTCTCCCATCGCAATAGCTTGAACTGTGGTTCCATTTCCAGAAAGTCCTCCAAAGACCAAAACAGCTCGGTCATATTTCTTAAATTTATCAGGAAACTTTGCATCATATTGTTTGGTTGTAATTGAAAGAGTAATAGCATTTCCACTTCCAGTTCCAGAAGCATAATCAGTTTTACCAGTAAACATTCTTACAGAATTTCCGCCATAAGCTGTAATAGCATCAGAGACTCCAAAATACATTTCCTCAATTTTGGTCGTAGGGTTTATAGCTTTTGAAAATACTGCTGGATGAAGGCCTGTCCAGTTACTCCAGGTATTGTATCTTTCATCAAATACCAAAATTGAGTTGTTGCCACTCCCAGCAGGTCCAGTCGAAATTCCAAATAAAGATAAATTATTTATGTAGTCAGAACAAATCATTCCAAAATTAGCTGGAGTGACTTGACCAACAACAGAATCAGCTTTTAATGACATGACAGAGTAACGAAGAATTGTTCCAAAGTTTGCCTCGTGTCCAAGTGAGGCTACACCTTCTTGTGACCAAAAACGGATATTATCTCCAGCAACATGGGGTGAAAGAGGAGACATTGTTCCTCGAATAACATTGACATTTTGGATTAACATTCCACCTTTTGAATCAACTCCAACAAGTCCTACATGGTGATCTTTAAAAACTGCTAAACCATCAGAATTAGCAACTGAAAATGCTTTTAAAGCGTTAATAGTTTGTCCATCTCCAGAGCCGTAGTCGTCCAGATCTGCTCCGTCAGCAAGTGAGAATGAGGAAGCAATATCTTGAACATCTGGAGAAGTAAGATTTATAGCTCCAAGGCCTGCTGAAGAGAGTAAAACTTCTTTTCCAAATTCAACTGTGGTTCCAACCAATTTTCCTTGATGAACGTCTAGTAAGTAGAAATGATAACCAAGTGTATCGTTGTCAGCTGGAACTCCAAAAGCTGTTCCTTGGTCGGCATCAGTTTTTTGATCGACATAAGTATTTACATCGGCAGCAATGCTATCCAAAAAGAATTCATCACCAGCCACATCTCCTCGATAAATTGCTCTTCTTGTAGTTCCTGTGGCTGCTGCTGGAAGAGTAAGGGTCAAATAAGTAGAAGAGCTAATCTCAGGCATGCTATCGTAAAAACCTTGACCTGTTGACTGTCCTCCATCATTTGCAGGTGAAGCTAAAGTAGTTCCAAATTCGTTTAAATCTGCATATCTATAAAAAAAAGTTCTCGTTCCTGTTCCAGAACCAGTTTTAACAACAGTTGGCCTCGTAGAAGGATCTGTAATTTCAGTAAAAACTTTCCAATTAACTCCATCAAAAATAACAATATTATCAATTGGATCTGCAAAGTAAATACAGTTTTTTCCACCTATTTTGTATTGAACCATGTTGATAAAGGCTCCAGTGTCAAAGACAGGAGAATTGCTCGAAAATGTAGGATGAGTTCCAACATAACCAGCAGGAGGAGTTCCTGTTAAAAGGCTCCAAGCATCAGTTGCAAAGTTATAGCTTTCAACTTTTCCAAGATCATTTACTCTCACAAAGAAATCGACTTCATCAGTGCCAATTTTATAAAACATTTTTTGATTTAAAATCTTTGTTGCACTTGACATTCTAGTTCCAATAATTTGAGTTCCTTGTCGTTTGGAAATAGATCCATACTGAGAATAAATTCCATTGAGAAGTTCTGCTAATTCGGTATCTTTTAAAGCTGAAGCATTAGGAAGTGAATTCCAACCATCAGAAAAACCATTACTCCCTAAACGAGAGATTGGTGGATTCTGTCTTGGTTTTTTTATTATCCATGCCATGTTATTGTAATCTAGTTAATCTATCTGGCCTTCTCGAATATTGCCTTCGTGCCACTCTCGACCTATCTATGTGAGCTGGATTAGTTTCAAACTTCAAAATCTCATTTCTAGCTGGAATCATTTCCATACCCAAATAAACAGCAAGCCTGTTTTCAAATTCAGTTCTAGCATCGTCCTCAGATCCAGGTAAGTTAGCTGCTCTAAAGATTTCTATTAAAGCTCCAAAAGCTACTAAATCTCCTGGTAATAGTAATTTATCTGTGGCATCAACTGGCTTAGGTGGTGTTGCAAAATACCAACAAATTACAGTGGTTGCATCTGCTGCCCAAGGTACTTGGAAATTTAATTGCCAACTACCAAAGTCAGGATCAGTTGGGTCAGTTATCATTTGAGCAAAAACTGATTGTCCATCAGGAAGTCTATCTGGATCTGCATAGTCGATATCATCAACAGCAAAAATGTAAAGAGAATTTGCTCTTTGAAATTGAACAGGGAGCAAGACTGAAGTATCTCCTTTTTTAATTACTAAACTGTCATCCATTTGTAAAAGTCTTCTCCAAAAACCTCTTCGAGAAGATTCTTCGTATTTCATCTGAATAGCAAGAAGCCACGCATTGTATTCCTCAGATCCCACGTCTGGAATAGTGCCTCCTTTATAAGGAGCAATTACACTCATAACATCACTTAAAGTAGAAATGAATTGATTGGTCAATACCTGCGTCATATATTTTAATTATACAAGTTTAATAGAGTTCTGGTAACACAGGAGTTACTGATTAGGATTTAAGAATCTCTTTAAGTAATCTGAAAGAGTGGAGTTAGTAGCAAGATTTGTTGCATCTGTTCCAGTTGCATTAGCTGGATTATTAGCTCCTGTGGTACCTAAAACTGAGTTAAGGGTATTTGTTATTCCAGAAAAGTCAGGAGTCATAGCGGAAAGACCGCTAGAGTTTAATGGTGAAAGTGCTGCAAGCTGTTGAGCTTGAGCTACGATATTTGCCAAAGTTCCAGTGTAATCAGTTAAACCACCAGATCTGATTTGATTAACTCCGTTATTAACTCCTTCAAGATAAGTGTTTGCCTGACCTTCTTGAGTATTTGCTTGATCTTGTCGAGAATTATAAAGATTCAAATTATTTGAAAGATTTGTGTCTTTTGCAGCAAGAGTGCTTCCTTGAGTTTTAGCAAGATTTCCAGTTATATTTTGACCAAGTCTAAGTTTAGAACCAAGTCCGAGATTTCCTCCCTGTTGATTTACATTCCCAGCTAGTTGCTGAGCTGTTAGAGCATTACTTCCAAGATCTCCAGCTGCCGTATTTGTAATTTGTTGATCTCCAGTATTTTTAAGATCCAAACTTCTATTTCTAAAAGCATTAACGGAATCCATTAAAGTCTGAAAAGTATCTTGTCCAGTTTTTTGGTAGGCATCAGCGTTTGCTAAGGCAGCAGCTAGACCAAGGTTTGCAGCTCCAGTTCCAAGATTGCTTGTGTTATTTGTTGTTGCAGCTCCTAATACTTGTCCTTGTGGGGCAGCAGCTTTTTGTGCTGTTGAAACTATTGAATCAAAACTATTGTTATTTGGTGTGTAGTTAGCAGCATTGTTATTTGTTGGGGAACTCATTGGAGCAGCTCCCAAAGATGCTCTTAAAGCAATTTCTTGTGGAGTTAAAGGCCTCCCTGGATTAAAATTAGCGTAGTGCGGATCTGTTTGAGAAGATCCTGGTATTAGTGCCATATATTTTATTATAGCTTTTTTTATTTTGTAATGTTATTTACACTGAAGAGTTGGAATACATTGGAGTACACGAACATTTTGTTGGTGCTGAGTTTCTAAGTTAGCAATTTTGCCAAGAAAAAAGCTAATTAAAAGTAACTCTCCTACAACTGCTACGACTAATATTTTTTTCATAAAAGAATGATAACACACACTCTGCTAAAAGTCAAGTAAGTCGAGAGTATTAGAAAAACGCTATAATTAAAATATATGGCATTGACCCTTTTAGATAGAATTAAGCAAGCAGCTATTGACGCAACTCCTGTTGGTTTACTTCCGCATGTTATAGATACCATTAAAGGATTTGCTGGAGAATTAAATGCTGGACAACAAAGAGCAGGTGGTCAAAACTTTAATGCGAATCCTAGTGCTACTTATACTCCCCAAAATCCAAGTCAGTCTTTTGGTGCATCTGTAGTTAATCCCGTAGCTGACTTTACAGCAGCTCAAAACGGAGGAATAAATGATGCTATAGATAAAGTATTACAATCAGGAGTTGGTGTTATAAAGGGATCTTCTTTTTTAGCTCCCAAAGTTGGAGCTGCTGAAGACTTTATACTTAATGGAGCAAAAAGAATTCTTGGTCAAGGTGCAACTGACGTTGCTCCAACAACAACAGAAACTTTAATAGATAATGCAAAAAAACCAGTTGATATTCCACCAACACCAACATCAAGTCTTTTTGATAATGTTCCTTCTAATGTTAGTCCAGAGAATACAGTTACTAAAGAAGTAACACCACCTGCACCAAAATCTACAACTGAATTATTCAATCCTAAGACTGGAGTTAGAAAACTTATTGATAGAGAAGCAATTCCTGTCAAAGATGTTTTAAATAATCTTGATTCTCAATTTGGAGTAAAAATAGCAGCTAGGGATAAGTTGAAAGCTGATTTAGCTGGACCACTCCAAGAATCTTTTAACAAAGTTGTTAAGGGATTAACTCCTGAAGAATTAAATTCATTTCCAGAAGTAGCTAGGGGTACTATTCCAGCAATTTCAGATGCTCAAGCTGCTGCGGTTAAAGAATGGAGAAATACGGCTGATACTCTATTTTCTGAAGCTCAAAAAGTTGGAGTTCCAGATGTGAATTATCGTCAAAATTATTATCCTAAATATGGTGACTTGTCAAAGATGACTCCAGCAGAAAAACAAGCTTATTCTGCTATTCCTAGAGATGCTAATATGACTTCTGGAAGTTTAAAGTTCTCACAAACTCCAACAGATAATTTTCCACAAATAGGAGATCCTAGAGTGGTAGTTCCTAGATATATAGAAAGTGTTTCAAAAGATATTGCGAATGCTACACATTTTGGAAAAACAGGTGAACAACTTTATCAATTAGCTCAACAAACCAGAGATCCTCAACAAGCCATGCAGTATGTGGACCAGCTTCTTAACAAGAATCAGGGAGCTACTTTACCAGGAATTAAAACTTTAAAAGATTTAGAAACAGCTAAAGATATTGGTTTTACCAGTACGATAAAACATTTAACTAATACTGTTGCAACAGTTTTGCGAACCGACCCTGCATCTGTTACAAGTTCTTTTGCAAGAATTATAAGTAATCCATCTGAAGCAGCTTCTATTGCTCGTGAAGCGGGAGTTACAGGAAGTGGATTTGAAGATCTTATAAAGCAATATGCTGGAGGAGATACTGGAAAGTTATCAGACAAAATCCTTTCTTGGAGTGGAATGAAAAAGTTTATTCAATTTAACCAAACCATGACAACAAATGTTGGATATGACTATACTGCCAAATTAGCTGAACAAGCAGCAAATGGTTCAGAATCAGCTCTTCGTGAACTTGACAGGTTAGGAATTTCTCCAGATGCAGTTGTTAATGGTATTACAAAGTCAGATCTATTTCAGGGAGCCAGAGCTGTTGGAAATCAAATCGGAATAATTCCAAGTACAGGAGATGTTCCTTTTGGCTATCGTGCACCTAATGAATCAGCTGCTCATTTATTTGGAACTTATGGCTACAAGGAAACTAAATTTTTGGTAACTCAATCTCAAAGAATAGCTGGGGAAGCTATTCAGGGAAACTTTAAACCTTTAGCTAGTGCTTTGACAGCTATTGGAGTTGGTGCGGGAGTTGGAGACATTATCAATAATGTTCAGTCACTTCTTACTAACAAGAAACGAGATGATGCAAATACTATCGTGCAAAGAGTTTTATCTGATGTTTTGACAGGAGTTCCTTTGGGAGTTGTTTCTAGTGCAGAAGGATTGGCTTATGGAACACCTGGAGTCGCTGGGGTTGTAGGTGGTCCTATTGCTTCTGATGCTGTAAAAGCCGCTGAGACAGTGTCAAATATTGGAGCTGGACTAAACGGTGATAATACAGCTGCTCACAGTGCAGAACGAGCTGTATTAAGTCAGATCCCTATTGTGGGACAAGCAGCAGCAAATACTCTAGTTCCAAACTCTTATGTTAAAAATTATGTAGGTCAAAATAATGGTTTAGATACTACCGACAATGCTACTTACAACAACATGAAGGCGATAGATCCTGTAGCTGCTGAAAAATTTAAGCAGACTAATCAGTATGTAGATAAAACTGGAGCACCTGGAAATACAAGTGGTGGGATTATTGGATCAGCAAAAAAGTTATTCGGTATAGATCAACCTCCTGCTTTTGATTGGAGTGCAGTTCCGACTTCTAAGAAAGCTAAAACCGCATACAATACCCAAGTCGATCAGGCTTTATCTTCAGGAGCTACTGTTCCAGACAATGCTTTGAATCAAAGATTTTTTGATGGTAAAACTTACGATCAAGGAAACAACGGAGATAAGGAAACTATTATGAAAGCAGCTGTCACTGTGGCTAACGATCAATATTTAACAGATGCTCAAAAGTCTTCGATTCTAAACTCAGCTGGGGTTACTCAAGATAATTTGGATTATTACAAGTTAGCTTCTCAAAATGAGACTGATAAAATTTCACAATTTATGGATTTTGCAAATTCTAGTCAAATGTCTCACTCTGATTTACTTAATATCTTGGCACTTAACAAAAGAAGGGTCGCTGGACAATACATAACGACCCCAGCACTGGTTGATGAGCTTTACCAGCAGGGTATGATCTCTAAAGATGATAAAGCCCTCTTAACAGCGATTAAGTACGATTCTGTGTATAACAAATTCTTTATGGATAAGGCTTACACGGGTGGTGGAATGACAGCTGCTCAAAAATCTGCTTATATAAATAAAGTGAATTCAATTTTCAAAACAACCAAGAAGTCTAGTGCAGCTAAGAAAACATTGAGTTTACCAAAGGCACCAGCAACTCAAACACTTTCACCTTTGACGAAATAAACTATATAATTAAAATATGACAGTATACTTAGCAAACGACAAATATCGAGCCACTTTAAGATCGGGTTGGGTGTCATCTCCTGCTGATGCAACTTTATCGGTTGACGCTATTCCTGCTAATTTACCAACAATTGTTGTTGTAGGTTGGACCACAATTTATGAAACTGTTTTTTCGGTTACAGGAACTTCTGGAACAAACTCCTCAAATTATGCCTTAACAGGCGTTGCTAGAATCAAAGGAGCTGATGCAAATATTCCAGAGGGAGCAGCCGTAAATTGTTTAAATAACGAAGAATTTTTCAATCAATATAATACTGCACTTGCAGCTGTCCAAAGCGATGTTACTACAGCTGAAACTAATGCCTCTTCTGCTGTGACTACAGCTAATGCAGCAGCGGATTCTGCCTTGGCGGTAACTGCTACAGCGTCAATTGCTTCTCCAACACCAACTCGTACTAAACAGAGAAACTTATTTGAATTAACAGCACAGGCGGTGACGGGAACTTTTCAACCTCCAACTGGAACAGCACAAGATGGAGACACTTTACTTATAAGAATTAAAGACAATGGAACTGCTCGAGCTTTAGTATGGAATGGAACTGCTTATGCAGCTGGTGGAGTTGCTCTCCCTGCAAATACTACAACTGGAAAATATCTTCATTTGGGATTCCAATATGTAACATCAAATTCACTTAATAAGTGGATGTTGTTGGGAAGTGCACAGGAGGCTTAAATGGCAAATACAATAATTTATTTATTAAATGGAATTACTTCATGGACAGTCCCAAGTGACTGGGATCCTCTTCACAATACGATTGAATGTATCGCAGCTGGTGCTGGTGGAGTAAATGGAGCTGGTGGAAATTCTACTTCAAATGCAGCTGGTGGTGGAGCTGGAGCCTATTCTAAAAGTAATAACCTTGCTTTAACTATTGGTGCAAGTCTTACTGTTGCTATTGGTGCAGGTGGGGGTGCATCTACAAATGGTGGAAATACTTATTTTAATGGAGCTTCCCTTGCTGCTTCTTCAGTAGGTGCAGAAGGTGGAAAAACGTCCGGATCTTCAACTGGCGGACTTGGTGGATCTTCTACTAATGGAATTGGAACTGTAAAAAATAGTGGAGGAAACGGTGGAGATGGATCTGGACAAGCTCGTGGAGGCGGAGCATCAGGTGGTGGTGCAGCAGGTTCAAATGGAGTGGGAGCTAACGGTGCAAACGGAACTGGATCTGACCAAGCTGGAGGAACAGGTGGAACTGGAGATTCTGGGTCGGGTGGAACTGGTGGATCGAACGGAGGCAATGGAAATGCTGGAACAGAATATGACGGATCTCATGGTTCAGGTGGTGGAGCTGGTGGTGGAGCTGGTGGTTCAACTGGATCAAACGGTGGAAACGGTGGAAATTATGGAGCTGGTGGAGCAGCGGGTGGTGGTGGATTAACTTCTGGTGGAAATGCTGGATCTGGTGCAAATGGACTTATTATAATTACCTACACTCCACTTAAAGGCGGAATGATGATGTTCCTCTAAATACAATTTGCCCTTTAAGCATATATAATTAAACTATGGATATAAGTAAGTTTTTTGTTGACATTTTAAATGGAAATTATGCAGCACCTTTTATAATTATTCTTTTAATTGGATTCGTTAGAGTTTGTTCACTTTATATAGCCGAAAAAGACAAAAGATTTGACGATTCACAATCGTATAATAAGACAATTACTAGCCTAAACGACTCTCTTACAAAGTTAGAGGTTGCTAATCAGGAGCAAAATAAATTAGTGTTAAGTAAATTCGATGGTTTTATAGACGGAATAAAAAAATGAAAAATATATACCGAGTTATCAAAGGAATATTTGGCATTAAAGGCAATCAGAGTAAAGAAGCCGATAAAAATGTCATGGAGTTTATGAGAAAAGGAAAACTTGCTAAAATGAAAATTGAACATATTACTGAGATCAAAAGAACTCAGACTTATTATATTGCCAAAGGAATAGGAGCTATCAAATGACATCACTAAATATTTTATACGTTGTTTATTTAATCAGTATTATTATTTATATAATAACTGTTTTTCTTGACGTTGCTTTTGTTTTACCTTTACAAGCTAAAGAAGCTCGTATTAAAAATGGTTTAACTCTGTTAAGGAAACAACTTCTACTTAGAGGAATTGTTGGAATTTTAGTCGCTCTTGCTTCAATTTCAGCTTTAGCTTCGAGATATTTTCCAGCAAATACAGAGGTAATTAGATACATCGCTCTTTTCTTTGTTCTTGTAAGTGCTTTAGGAAGTTTAGTAAAAGCTATTATTGATTATATGATTTATCATCAACAGTATTCAGATGAGAGTATTAAGAGGCATCAAAAAATTGCTAAGTTAGAGAAAAAGTTTGACAAATAGCAGAGGTTGTGTTATAAACAATATCAATGGAAGAAATAAATTTGGAAGTACCATACGCAAGCCAGTGGGATAAAGATGCCCAAACATCTCGTGATAATTGTGGACCAACCTCAATTAAAATGGTTTTGGAGTTTTACGGTGAAAAGAACCTTACAACTGACCAGATTTTTAAATTAACAGGTGCTTCAGCAAATGGACTTATTTCTATCTCTCAATTACAGACTGCTATTAAAGCATTAGGATATACATCCACTTATGAAGTAGGAGTCACTCCACAGCGAATACAAGACGTTCTAGCCAAGGGCGTAGTGCCAATCGCTTTAGTTCATTACGGAGACTTTTCAAGCAGACAAGATACAGGTTTTTCTGGTGGTCATTTATTTCCTGTTGATGGATTTAGAAGCGATGGATATTTTGTAAACGATCCAGATTTTATCGGAGCTATTCGTTCTCAGGGAGATCATCACTTTTATACAAAGAAAGATTTTGAAAAAGGTTGGGGAGATTGTTCTATTGACGGAAATCCAAACAACTCACTCTTATTGATATTACCTAAAGTTTTGCCTCCAACACCTCCAACACCAGCAACAGATGATACTCCTTGTGATTTGAGTCCTTTGGGGACAGAGCCAGATGGAACTCCTTATAAGGTTGAAAATTTCTCGACAGTAAAGGCTAAAATTAAAGCAAAAGATCAAAACATTGTCAGTTGGTCTGATGCCAATAAAGATCTTTATACTAAAAATCAGACTTTAACAGATCAAGTTGCTACCTTAAATGGTCAGATACTTACTCTACAACAGCAGCTAAAAACTGCTCAAACGGCAACAACCAAAGTGCCGTTATTTATCCGTAAGTGGTTCGGGGATAAAGTTTAATTTGGTACTATGACAAAAATTGATGAGGAACAAATTGCAGAGCTTAAAGACTACTTTAGTAAGCAAATGGAAATCGTTCTCGGAGCGGTTAATAAAGTGGATAAAAAAGCAGACGACATAGAATCTGAATTCTCTTCATATCAACGAGATAACGAAAAAATCATCAATAGTCAAACTCTTATTGAAGGCCAAAACAAGTCGATTATGAACATGTTTGGTCGATTAACAGAAAAAACTGTTAATGGAGTTGCTAAAGCTATGGACAACGTAGTTAGTCCTGCTGTAGAAGAGCTTACGGATAAAATGAATGTCATGGGAGACACTAAAATAGGGAAACCCACAGAGCAAAAAAAGAAGGAGTGGTCGACTGTGCGTAAGGTTTGGAGCAAAATCAGCTTTTGGAATAAACATTCCATAATAAGTGTAAAATAGAATAGGACGAAGGTGATTATATGGACATATTTTGGATAATAATAGTAATTTTTGTAGTAGTCTGGTTTTTTGGAGGACTTGTTCTTCCCGCAACTGGAACCTTACTTAATATCTTAATTGTTTTTGCAATACTTTGGTTAGTTTGGAAAGTTTATCAACACGAGAAGAGAGGTGATTTGTAATGGACGCAGCACAAATACTCATAACAACAGTAATTATTGCAATAGTTCAACTCATTAACTTTGTTAAAGCGAAAGCTTGGGACTCAGTTGTAACGATAATCGCAGCAGGAGTGGTAGGAGGCATAGTTGGTCTTACTCACTACGCAGGCGTAACAGTTCCATCAGGAATTCTTATCGGACTTGGAGCAGTCGGAGTTGTAACAGTTGGTCAGGCAATAGGAGGAAGCAAATAATGTCAACTGAACGGACAGGTTGTGAAACCCTCGATAAAGCTATTGTGTTAGCTCCTAAAGTGGGTATCAATCCAGAAATGGTAACTTGTCCGTTTCTTAGTGTTTGCACAGGTGAGACATGTATTGTGATGGATAATAAAGATGACGTGAGAGATGTTCGAGTGCAGATTTCAGATGCTCAAGATAAATTCTTCGATAGGCTTCAAAAGAGAGAAAAATTAGTTAGTAATATTACTTCCTGAACTGAGGCAGCCATTATTATTGGCGAAGACTTGAATCCAATTTGAATTTCTTTGGTGGGCTAAAACTGAGTTTACGGAGAGAAATAAAACAGGAATTCCTAGTAATAAAGCGATAATTATTGGGTAGACTCTTTTCATATTTTAATTATAACTACTGTTTGTCATTATTGTCATCTTCAAGTCTTCGACATCGTGCCTCTACGACCTCGACTAAATTGCCATCATTTTGCACTAAATAGAGTTTTGTTGCCATTATAGGAATCCAGACTTTTACAGGCCCAGCAGTCATTACTTCTATAAGTTTTCTGCCTCTCGATTTAATATTTGACTGGTCAATAATCATCTTAAAAGCACAAACACCTCCTTGAATGACGTGGCTCAGAAATGAGCATCTGGTCCAGAGGTGTTTATCCCATTATGGCTTCCAGTTTTCACCAGGCCTAATAAATAAAGATAGCAGATACTCTGTTAGTTGTCAACTGGAGAGGCTTCAGTTACAGCGTCCACAGCTTTTTGGCGGCCATGAGTTTTTCTTAATTTAGAAATATTACTGTAATAATTTTTATCACGCATTCCACTTTCAACTTCTTGTTTTAATTTGTTCCCATTAGCAACACCAATTTTATGAAAAAAATCGTGTACTTCCTTAGGGATTTGTTTTTTACTCATATTATAGTATAACAGATATTCTGCTATTGTGCAAACCAACAAAAAACAGACCACCTCATAAATGATCTGCTTTTTATAACCAGGCTTATGAATAAAATGAATCTTCTAATTTTTTCTGATAATGTTCCTCAATATCTAAGTATTCTTGTACTGTAAATTTAACTTGAGTTTCAGATAGTCGTTCAAGATCATCAATAGTTACCTGTCCCCAGTTTTCTAACATCCACTTATAATATTTAATAGGATTTCCTTTTTGACCGACATTGCATCCATAGCATTGAGGGTGACAACCTCGTTCATCAAATAAAATTGCATTATGCCTTCCTGGTATAAAGTGACCTGCCTGTATCACTCCTTTTCCTGACATTGGGTATCTTCGACCACAGGTAACACAAGTATTAAGATTTCCAATATGTCCATTATATCTTACCCATTTTTGGAAAGCATAAACTGCTCTCTTTTTGGCTTTACTCAGTGTTAATTTTTTTTGTTTTTTCATAAGTTCAAATCGGGAGCCAAATGACAACTGATTTCACATGTTGCTTAGAAATCCATTTGGCTGAGACTTTACCCAGTCTATCTTCTCAGACTAGAAAGGAGGTAGGGGGTAAACCCCACTTCATTCGCTGGATCTCCCGATTTCAACTCATGAATCCATGACCATCAATTTTTAAAAGTACAACTTTCATAGGCGGTGCCATTTTATTTTTCTTAATAGTAACTTTGTGATTTGTAGAAAGTAAAGTCTCACCACGTTTGTTGTTTCCAGTTCTTCTCATATCTATTCTCACTGAGGCATAGAATTTCAAAGCATTTCCACCAGGAGTAGTTTCCTGTGGCATGAATCCAAAACCACCTAATTTAGCTCTGATTTGATTTGTGAATATTACAAGAACTCCATTTTTATTAGTTGGAGAAACTATCTTTCGGAGAGCCTTTCCCATCATGCGTGCCATACCTCCTATATTAGCGTCAGACATGTCTCCTTCAATTTCAGCTCTAGGAGTTAAGGCAGCGACAGAATCAACTACTACAAGACCAATCTTTTTAGAGATTATAAGGCTTTCAAGAATATTAAGTGCTTGTTCACCATCATCAGGCTGACTTATAAAGAGTTTGTTAAAATCGACTCCAAGAGCTTCAGCACGGGCTTTATCAAGAGATTGCTCGGCATCTATGAAGGCACATCGGATTCCATCCTTTTGAGCTTCAGCGATAACTGAAAGAGCTAAGGTTGTTTTGCCACTTGCCTCTTGACCCAAGATCTCGACAATTTTTCCTTTCGGGAGTCCACCAATACCAAGAGCTTTGTTAATCGCTTCCGAACCTGTTTTAATAACTTCAACATTTTCATTAAATATTTTACTACCTAATTGGGGAAGAATTATTGAGCCATCTCCATACTGCTCGTTAATTGTTTTTACAAGAGCTTTCTCTTGCTTGAACTCATCAGCCATTTCTGTCTCCCCAATTTCCCAAAGATTTAAGCTCAGTCATATCATCATAGAAATTCACGATCCATTTCTGTTGCTCTTCACTCCAGTAAAAATTGGGTTTACCATCTATATTAGCTTGAGTTTTATTTTGTCTAACAAAGTCGTTGTAACGAAGATCCCTAGCTTCCTCAACTTTGGCTATAGCTTCGTCTCGATCTTCAATTTTCTTAATTGTTGGAGCGAGCATGTGGAGACGAGCAATTCCAAGTTTAGAAATTTCATCAGGATTTAAACCTAACTTCTCGATAAATAATTCATAAATTCTTATACAGGCATACGCTTTTTCTCGGGAGAAATCTAAATCATCCGAATTACAATACTGAGAGAAATCTTCATAGTCTAAATTCTTATAAAGTTTACGATCCCTTATAACTTTGAGCATGTGCCCCATTGCTATAAAGGTGATGTTTTCAAGTTTTCGTGCAACAACAAGTTTCTTGTTAAGATCGAATGCTAAATCACTATCAGGAAGAGTCTCGTCAAAAACAAATGATTTTGATAAGTCTATAGTAGGCTTGTATTTTTCAAGGTAATCATCTGACATATTAGTAAGGTCTTCTTCGAGGGTTAATTCCCATCCCCATTCTGGCGTTCTGGTCTTCAATTTCATCCTCAACTCGATAAACTACTTTCAATTTTTCAGGAGGCAATGTTAAATCTCTGACCATTCTTTCAAGGAAAAGAATTCTTTCTCTGGTTTCGTTACTCACTCGATATTCACTGTCTCTAGTGACAGAAGACATTTTTTCTTCCATAGTTTCTTTAAAGGAAGTTATTTTATCAACAGCTCTTTGAAGTTCTCGATAACGAACTTCCCATTCACTGGCATTTAATTTTGCTTCAGCTAATTCTGTTTTAAGTTTTTTGATTTGTTTATTTGTCATTTTGTATTTTTCCCTAATTTAACTTCTTTTCTTTCAATGGTATGTTCTGGCTTTACATCTTGAAGATAAAGATTTCTTATAATTCTTTCGTATCTATCCATCAAAAATTGGTTTGTGTCTTGTTCAATTAGCATTCGATCTGATAAAGCATGGAGTTCGGCTTGTAGCCCGAAAACTATTTCTGCCTTAGTTTTAAGAGGTTTCTTAAAAAAGTTAAACATATTATTTTACTGGTGTCATCTGGTAACAAGCATGTTTAGATTCCATAAATCCCCAAGGTTTTGTAGTTACACAAACTATCCCTGCATCTTTGAAAACATCGTCACTATTAGTTGGGAAAAGTGTGATTAAAGCTACCAATCCTATCACTCCTACAATAACGCTTACGATAATTAAAGCAAACATTTTAAACTCACTCATTTTCCTTCCTCCTCAAAAATCTTTTTAGCTGCTTTTACTTGCTCGGTATCTTCTGTTGGGGTAGGTGGTTCTTCAGTATCGGTATTTCCACCTGAATTTATTTGATTCATATCGTAGGATTGAGCTTTAAGATATTCTTCTTGTTCCTTTTCACTTAAAGGAAGAGAGTCGGCTGAGTCAACTACGTCCAAAGCATATCTAGCTGCACCAGGTTTACCTGTATTTTTAAGAACAAAATCTCTTTCCATAATTTTAACTCCATTATTAGCTTTGTCGTCAAATCCTTTTTTAACTCCGTAAGTTGTTTGAAGAATTCCAGCTGTTTGAGTATCTCGGTTAAGCACAGAATAATAAAATTCCATAGCAACAGCTCTTCCGTCTTTACGAGCATCTTCTTTAAGAGCACTTGCAGCTTTTTTATCTCCACTGGCTTCAGCCTTTTTAGCTTGTGCCATTAACTCGAAAAATTCATTACAATGTTCACACTCTTCTTCACCGTTTGTATTTATTCGAGGACATGGAACTACATTCCATTTTCCTTCTTCATCAGTTAAAAAGTGTTTTCCAGTATGACGGTCATATTCTTGAGCGATTCTGAAGGTTACTTTTTCATTAGCTTTTTTAACTCGAATAAAGTTACTTCCTGTTTTTGGAATATCTTCACCGATTTTTGTTGATTGCATCATTTTATTTTTTCAATCTTTCTAATTGCTTTTTCGTAATAATCTAACATATTTCTTAAATCAACAAGTATTTTCTCTTTAGCTTGTTCTCTTGAAGTTGACCAGTTTTTCTTTTCTCCAACCATTTTTCTTGGAACCATAATAACTGCTCCTTCTGCTGCAACGTGGTCGGTAATGTAGCCTTCTTTAACTTGACCAATAATGTGGAGAACTTCGCAAGTTCCTTGGGTATTAAATTTGTAAACTTCTTTAATTTCCATATCTATATAATAGCACAAATTCTGTTAATTACAAGGGGCAAACTAGCCAAAGATTTGTCTGGCTTGTTCGACTGTGTCAAGTAGCACTCCTTGTTCTGGTTCTGGATCTTCTAATGGAATAAGAGGAACTGTGATTATTTCAGTCATTTCATCTTTAAATCCCTGCGGGACTTGGGCTTTATCGAGAGCTTTGAGGATAGCTTTGTCGAGTTTATTTTGCTCTAAATTAACCATCTTTAATTCTTTGTGGGTTTCATCGGTGGCCTTTTTATTCCAAACCAATTGTTTCAAATCCCACCATTTGTTACCAAGAATTTCTTGGCGATCTAAAAGTCCAAATAGTAATTTATTTTGTGTAATCATTACATTTCTACAATTTTGCCTCCTGGGGCATTTAGTCTAAATCTAAAATCATTACCAGAAATTCCACGTCTATTTTTACGAAGTCTTAAAATAAACTCCTGTGGAGATTCTCCATCTTCGATAAAGAAACCTAAATCACAGACAGTTCCAATCGAGCCTGATCCTTTATACTCTACAAGATCTTTTTTTCTTTTATCCCTCACCAGTTGATTTGAAAGCTGAGAGAGAGCAAGAATACAAACATTATTTTCTTTCGCAAGCTTTTGAAGTCGAAGAGCGATAGTTGAAAGTCTTTCGTATTCTTCAGAAATTTTCATCATAATATTTTGGATAAAGTCGATCACCACAAAATCATATTTATTTTCCTTTATAAGTTTTTCCAGTTCTTCTAATTGGTAAACTCCATCTTGGAAATCCATGAATTCGTCATAAACCTGAAGTTCTGCTCGAGCATTGTTTTTAGTTTCTTCTTCTCCCTCTGAAAGCATTTTTATCATGATCTTAGTTGGAGAGATATTGGCTTCTCCTCCCATTAAACGGGACACGATCATCTCATTTGAAATTTCAAGAGAAAAATACACGGATTTATATCCGCTGGTTGCCATGTGATAAAAAATACTGGCACCAAATAGAGATTTTCCTCCACCTGTTTTTCCACCAAGAACCACCAACTCTTTTTTAAGAAAGCCACCTTCCAAAACAGAGTCGATTTGATGAAAACCAGTAGGAAGTATTTCAATATCCTTTTTATTTTCCTCAATCTTTTTTGCTATTTCTTCAAACTTTGCCATAATCTACTCCTGTTCCTTTACAAACTGGACACTCTTCAGGTTTTTCACCTTTATACAAAGTTCCATTGCCGTAACATTCTTTACATTTATATTTTTGATTTACAACTTCAGCTATTTGCTTAAAAGTTTTTACAACAAAAGATGGGTTTATCGAACAATCATCAAAGTCTACTGTTCCTTCGTCTCGGTGATCCATGTAAAACTTGTATTGATTTTCAGTTAGATAAATATTTTCTTCTCCTTTGCTGGAAACAATCACCCATTCATAAATTAGTTTCTTATTCATTTAAACCACCCCCCTTCCATCTACATAAACTCTTTTTTTCTTTTCAAATTGCGGAAATGGTTTGGAAAACAAAGAACCTTTTAATTGTTGACCAAACTTACTTTTCCGAGCTTTTCTTTGTTCCCGAGCTTGGTATAAGTCTTTCAGTTCAGTATTAGCAGAGTCTTTGCTAACTATATTATTCTCTACCTTATTACTCTCTACACTATCTAGTCCGTTTTCGGACATAGGGGTATGTCCGTTTTCGGACATAGGTATAGCCGAATTTGTATATAGGGGTACAAATATCTTACGTTCAATTATTTTTTTGTTCTCATCTCTAACAAGTTCTACTCGAATTAGACTTTTATTTTTAAGGTTTGAAATTGAAGTAGAGATTGTATGTTTGTTTTTTTGAATTTGGATTCCTAACCAGCTATTTGAAGCAAAGCAGTAACCTTTCATGTTAAGTAGTCCTAGAATTCTTCCGTAAACCATTTTGTCACAATCAGAAAGATCTTCTTTTCCCATTACTTGTGGTGGAATTAAACACCAACCTAGTTCTATATTTTTGTTATTCATAAAATTACCCCCACACGTTGAACAATCCCATTTAGAGGAAACCGTGTGGAGGTCTTAGTTGGAAAAGGACTGTTCATGTAGTTAATATAAATCTTATTTAGCCCTTTTGCAACTATATCTTTGTGTGATATATTGACTCAAATGCTTACAGTAGTCATTCCTTTTAAATCTAATCCAACTAACCTAGCAGTTTTACTTGCTCAACTTCAACCTCAGTTAAATCCAGATGATGATATTTATATTCTCGACAGTTCTTCTGATCGTTCAGCTCTTAAATTAGCAGCTCTTTATGGAACTACTCGCTCATATATTTTTGTGGAAATTGGACCTTATGGAAAAGCACTCGAAGCAGGTCTTGAATCAATGGCTGATAATAACCAACACGCTCTTTTATTCTTAAATGAAAATTGTTTTATTTCTTCAACTTTTGTCGCCAATATGAAAAAGGCAATCGACTCACCTTATCAAATTGTTTCGCCAAGAGTTTACAGAAATCCATATCATAAAATGGATTCCAACTTTAAGCTTTACAACTCACCAATTCGAGAGTTGGTCGAAGCAGAAGACTTTAACGCAGATTGTTTTCTTCTTACAAGACAAAGTAAGAAATCTTACGGACTTCTTGTCAATGAGTATGTGACAGTCAATCGCAATTTCAATATATAATTAGAATATGACACTTCAGGATATTGTTAATGGACTAGGAAACGGCATTGGTGCTGGATTCGGTGCTGTCGGAAATGGAATGGTTGGGGTTGGTCAGTTTGTTGACAATCTTTTAAATGGTTCCAAACCAAAAACTCCTGCTGTTCAAGCTGCACCACCAAATCTTGCTGCAATAGTTAAAACTGCTTCTGTCCCAACAGCAGCTCCAGTAGTTCCAACGACAACTCCTGTGGCAACACCTCCTAGCAACTTAGCTGATCTTACCAAACAAATACAGAATGGTTTTAGTAACTGGAGTGGTGGTACACCACCTCCTATTGCAACACAGTCTGCAAATCTCGCTACAGCAGGTCAGGGACTACCAGATCCTTTATTGCCTGCAATCATGACTTTAATAGAATCTCGTGGTATGCAGGATGCTACTCCAAAAGCAAATGCTAATCCATATAATATTTTTTATCCAGGTACTCAAAATTCTGTTGATTATCAAGGAAATCCAGATACAGCTATTCTTGGTGGAACAACTCCTAGTGGAGATAAAAAAGCTGGTTTTATTGGAAGTCTAAAAGGTGGAATTTATAATGATTACTTAAAATCTGGAAACTTAGCTGATTTTTTCTCTCACTACAGTCCTCCAAGTGATGTAGCTGGTGGAGATCCAAATAATCCTACAATGCAGGATCTTCTTGATCGCTATGCGAGTTTGAGGTCGAATTTTGTAAAGTAAACTTAAACATTTCTTTCATGTGCATACCGATCGGGTGAGCATCACTAGTTACATCCCAAAGTCCATCAACCTTTTCAATCTTTATTTGTTCAAGTTTTCCAAGTCCTTTTAGATTTCCTACAAAATCTATAACATCACATTTTGTCTTTCCAGTTGCAAGTCTAGTTCCACGACCAAGTATTTGACAATGAAGTCTTAAACTGCGTGTAGGACGGCATAGAACTATACAATCAAGTTCTGGATAATCAAAACCTACTGTAAATATTCCAACATTGAGCATGAGAGGTATGTTACCTGCTTTGAAGTCTGTGACGGCCTTTGTTCGTTGTTTAGCGGGCGTCTTTGATGTTACAACAACCGCTTTGGGAAACACTTCAGCTAGTCGTTCAGCTTGTTCTATCGTCGCAGTGAAACAAAGTACCGACTTATGTGTAAGCATTACACTTTTAAGTCCTTGTACTATTTCAATTTCTTTTCCCTTTATAAGCTCATCAAATTTCTCGAAATCAAATTCACTCTTTCCAATATTAGTTGGAATTTCATAATGTTGGATTAAAGACTTATCAATGTAGTTAAGAGGGCACAGAAATCCTTGCTCCATTAAGTCTCGTGTATTGATTACACACAGCATTCGATTCCAAAACTGTCCCTTGTAACGGGTTATCATTTTGGTTGTAGTAACTAACTCAAGTCCACCATAATTCTTCCATCTACGGGATTTCCAAGTCGCCCAACCTTCTGGCGGTTCTTTGTAATAAGTATCTGATCTAAATGGAGTTCCTGTAAATCCAAAAACCTTTTTAACTCCAGCTTGTCGAAAGAACTTTTGATACATTGATCCTAACTTTTTAAGTGGAACTAAATCACACTCGTCAATCATAACTGTGTCAAATTGGCTGAAAACCTCTGGATGTTTGTAAACACTTTGAATCGTTCCAAATGTAAAAGTATTTATATCTTTTCTGCCTTTACTTGCTGAATAGATTCCTATTTCAGATTCAGGAACATAGTTGAGCATTTTCGCCACATTTTGTTCTAGCAATTCTTTGCTTGGTTGAAGAATCAAGATTGGTTTACCACGTTTATGTGCAAAATCAGCTATTATATGAGATTTCCCACCACCTTGAGCTACACAGATAACATCGTTGCCTAATAATGGCATCGCCCAAAGCATTTTTTTAACTATTTCTGATTGATATTTACGAAGTTCCATTTTCAATTTGTTTTAATAAGGTAAGTAAATCTTTGTAAAAAATAACTTCTTCATCTGGAAAAAAGGGACTATTTGTTTTTTCGTTATAAAGACCATTCATTGGACGATCCCCTTCTGCAAATTCCCTGATTTTTGTTAAATCTTCTTTTCTTTGAATTACAAGTTCTTCGTTGATAAACTTTTTCATATTTAATCTGTTATCAAATTCACCAGCTCTTAGTTTCTCGTAAAAACGATTGTGCCATCCTTTGATTTGGGTCATTTTAATTTTCGTTTATAAACTTTTTAACGGCTTCCCAACTATATCTTCGATCTCCACGAGAATTTATTCTTGTTGGCTTAATGGGAAACCAATTATTTTTCTCCCATCTTTTTAAAGTTACTGGATGAACTCTAAAATAATAAGCCATCTGAATTGGAGTTAGCTCTTCTGGCATATTTATAAGGTTTGAGTAATTCATATAGGTTGGTGCATTAAGCAATATTTTCTATTTCCACGCTTAGGAATCTCTTTTTTGCAAACTTTGCATTTCGTCATTTTCTTATAGATTGGTTCGACTCTAAAGTTCCTTGTTGCTTTCATTTTCCATTAATTGCTGTTCTAAGACTTCTCCTAAAACATGATCATCTTGCAATTCTTCTTTAGTTGTAAAAGGTTCTTTTCCAAACATATCTATATAATCCTGTGTGCTTGAAATTGTTTCTTCTGGTGGTGTGTATTCTTCGTTCATTTTAGATTTTTTAAGATGATTTTTATCAAAGTTTCTTTGGTTTCATTTTGAGTTTCTTCATCAACATTGTTCCACCAACCATCAAATCCTCCACGATCTGATAAATCGTCCCATATGTCACTTAGTATTTTGTTTGCTATCGCTTCTGTTGTCATTTTAGATTTTCTTTCTTAATTACTTTTTTAATCTCTCGATCTTCCTCTAAACTTAATCCAAAGAACTTGCATAAATTTCCGCCAGTATAATGCCAACCCATTTCCCAATCTACTTCACTTCCAGTTACATAAATCAGATGGTTCAGAGTTTCGTCAGTTAACCTATAAACTATGAATTCTTCACCAAACTCATTTTTACATTTTCCTATTATTTGAAACATGTCTTTTTCAAGTAATTCTAGTAAATCTTTTTTATTTTTTTCCATTTTTTCTCCTATAAAATCTTTGTGTTGCTGAAACTAATCCTCTTAATACTGGAAAAATTTCATTCTTAGATATTGCAAAACTAATTCCGTCTTTTCTAATTAAGATCTCGTGGAAAGTTTCGTCATAAAACATATCTAAATGCTTTAGTTTTTTGATTTGAATTTTATTCCCTAACATAACTATATATTAGCAGAGTCTTTGCTAAAAGTCAAGAGCAAACTGTGTCACTGTCTCTTACCAAACTCAACACATTTACGATTTTCACAAAAACTATCTTTTCTGCTCCAAACAAATAACGGTTGGCCACACGTTTTGCATTCGTCGTTCCAAAATCTCCATATCTTAATTAGCTGTTTTAACATCTGGTTTTACCTCTTTGAGCTGACTACCTAATATAAATCCTTTTTCAAAAGCCTCCATATAAACTCCAATAACTATTGATTGAATACACATAAATAAATTGAAGTCGGTTGCTACTGCAAAACTTTCATATTGCTTTATTGCAACATTGGTTAGAAAGTCTAATTCGTCTTTATGTTCTTCAAGAAATGCGGTTGATTTTAGAAGTAACATCCCCGCATATTTCTTTTGTGAAGGATTTAGTTTTTTCTTAGTATCTTCCAAGATTTCCTTCGCTGTTTTGCTCATTTTAAATATCCTAATTTCTCTAACTTCTCTTTATTAAGAAACTCGTACAATCCTTTACAGTTTATAAAAGCATCTGTTGCCATATATGCTTCTTTAAAATTGTATTTGCCATTAGCTCCAAGACCTAAAACAAAAGCTCTTTTAACTGGTATTCCCATTTCGTTTAATGCTTCGATATATGCTGAGCATTGCAAATAAGACTCAACATAGATTGCACCATCTTTACTTGTTTTAACATCAACCAAAACTAATTCACCATTTAATCTTATAAGTAAATCTAAAGTTCCTGCATATTGATATTTCTCACTAAATACAGTCTTTTCGCTTTCCTCTAATTCAGCATCAAAATCCTTAATCCATTGAAAGAATGCGTCTGAGAATGGTTTAATTTCTGGGATTGATTCTACTTTAACCCCTGATGCCTTGTAAGCCTCTATAATCGAATGTACGGTCGTCCCTCTTAATTTAGCAGTATCACTAGCTTGGTATGGTGAAGCCATAGCTTTTGCCTCATCAAGTGATGGATTTTGTACCATTGCATAATAGATCTGTTGACCGAACCAATATCTTAAAGCTGGTTTATCAATTATTTTAAGTATTTCGGTAACTGATAAATATGGTTTGCCTTCCTTGAAGTACATTCCACCTCTTTTACTGTCTTTAAATATATTTGTCATTTTTGTAATTCCTTAATTTGTTGTTGCAATCTATCAATTTTTTGTTTTTTCTCGTCTTGTTCTCTGTATACTTTTTGTTTTAACATATTTTTTTCAACTTTTTCAAAAGTTTCAAGTGCTTCTTTGTAAAGTTCTTCTAACTTACTTGCTTTATTACATTGAAATTCTATGATGGGAGTGGGATGATAATTTATATCAATACCGTTTATTGTAGTTGAAGTAAAGTCAGTGCTATCTGCAAAATAAAAACGATATGTATTAGAATCTTGATAATCTTCAGTTAAAATAAATTCAACTAAATCTATGTATGTATCATTCCAACCAAAATACTTTTGAGAAAGTTTTTTGTAGTCGTTTCCTAATTGAATAAAGTTATTTATTAATTTTTGTATTTCCATATTATTTTTTTAAATCTTCGATATTTAATTGTTCTATATAATCTTCAATCTCTCTAGCTGCTTGAGCTACTTTTGCTTCTTTGTCTTGTTTGTTCCATCTTTCAACGAAATCTAAAACTATTTTTAAGTTATTTATTATTTGTTTATTTATCATATTTATATATTTCCTTTTTGTGAATCCATATCTTTATTAAACTTCTCACAAAGTAAATGCAGTCTTTTGATTGCTTCTTCCCTATTAGTCCATTTTTCACCAAATATATCTATATTCTCTGCTAGAATTCTAATTCTTCCCCAAGTCATAAAGAATGGCTCGTGTTGTTCTTCTTTAGTTAATTTCATTTTGTTTCCTTAATTTTTACCCATTCATACTTCCATTTTGATTCATAGCTTTGTAACTCATCCTCTTTTTTCATTACAACTCCAAATACCCAAGCTTTTCCTTTGCTATCTAAAGCTATTGTGTAATCTTTATTTTGATATATTTCAATGATTTTCATATTTATATATTAGCACACACTCTGCTATTATGCAATAAGCAATTTAAGCAATTTGCTTGAAACTTCTCTAATTCCCCAAACCTTATTTGCGTATTCAAACTTAATAAAATGGCTTGATTGATGAGTTTTAATTGTAAATTTATAGTACATTACTTGATAATAACGACCTCGCCACTCATAAAGCCCTGATTTTAGTTTGGTAACTGAATCATTTAAAAACGATTCTAATGCTTTTTGTTTCATATATAAAAATACAGTTCGGTGTGAATACTACTAGATTCCCCGTTGGCTATATAACCATTGGCTCGTTTTTCCATCACTCCGTTTATCAAATTCGACAAATCTTATAAGGATTTATTTATGATCCCCCTTCCCACTAGAGTCTGCTCCTTCCTGTATGTGCTCAGTCAGTGTCTTAATATTATAACCGAGCTCTTAATCAGAAACATTCATATTCGACTAAATTATCATCACTCAAACCCTCTATATCTTTTTTAAATTGGTCAACTTGTTCTTGATCAAGTCCGAGCTCTTTTGCTTTTTTGATAATCTTTTTAATATCAATTACTTCTAATATTCCAATTCCGCCACCCTCATCATTTAAAGTGGAGTAGAAATCTGTTTCATCAGTTAAAAATTCTACTAATTTTTCATCATGCCACAAATTAAATGTTGGCTCGTCTTCGTATTTTTTTGTTATTACTTTATATGCTCTTACGCTCATAATGCTCACCTGCCTTTCTAGTGCCTTGAGTGTGTCTTAATATTAGCTCAAGGCTATAAATTACTTTCCTTCATTTTCGTCTTCACACGACTGACTACAAAATCCGTTGTGTTCTTCAAAGTCTTTTGCTTCACTTTCTGCTTCTGTTTGAGTTCCTTCAAATCCGCATATTGGACAGCTGTAAAATTGAACTAACATTGGTTTGTTTTCGTCATCATGCTCTATTACTCCTACATTAAAATCTTCATCAGATAAAAAAACTTTACCTGAATTAAAATTGAAACTAAGAGTTAAACCGTTGCCAAGAAAATCAAAATTATTGATTCCTCTTTCACCTAATTCTTTCAAAAGCTCCCCTGCTTGGAACAACTCTTCATTTCCAAATTTACCTAAATCTTGAGTTACATCATTCATTTAATGCTCACCTCCAATACTATATATTTATAGCCTCGAATTATAACTATCTTGTTTAAAATTGGTTTTTCCTCTAATTTAATTTGTTTCATATATTTCCTTTTTTGGCTTCGGGGCTGGTAGTTTGTAATTATCAACCCCGAGTTGACTTATAAGCCTGGTTTGTTAAAACTCGTTTAACTTGCTTATGACCTAGTATAGCAGGGGTACTGCTATTTGTCAAGTGTTATTACCGAGCAAAATGTATCATCTTGAGGCTAAACTATCGGACTATTAAAACCTGCTCTTGTGCTTGACTTTAAGGGCTAGATGTGTAATGATTACTCATGACTCCAGAAGATAAAAAACAACTCGCTAGATATGCAAGTAAGAGCTATAAAACTCGTTTAAGAATGAAAGCTATTGAGATGTTAGGTGGTAAATGTGTTAAGTGTGGTTTTTCAGATGAAAGAGCTTTGCAATTCGATCATATCAATGGGGGAGGCAACAAATTAAGGGCTGGAAGTTCTGGCTATTATGTTCACATGTACAAAGAGATAATTGCTGGTACTCATATTCACCCTGTTCAATTGTTGTGTGCAAATTGTAACTGGATAAAACGTACTGATAATAATGAAATGCACGCTAGTAATATATTACACGTCAAAACCTTTAAAATTGATAAATCAGCGTTAGAACATCACAGAAAAGAAATAAGTGAAATTAGATCAATGCAAATAGCAGTATAATTATAAATATGAGCACAAAAGGTTTAGAAGTCACATTAGCCACACGTCACAAGATAAGTTTAGCCAATAAAAAAGATAGGGCTAAAATCAACCTCAAAATCAAAGAGTACATACTTTCATTAACAAACAACGACCTTCCTCAATTAACAGATGCCGCTATTTATGCGGGAATAAGCGAAAAAACTCTTATAAGATATGAAATGAGCGAGGACGAAGATTCAGAGATTCGGCTACTATTAGACCTTATACGAGACCTTCAAAAATCAAAGCTAATTGAGAACGGCTTATATAAGAGATATGACAGTCGTTTAGCTGGCTTATTATTAGAGCGTTTACACGGAATGCAACCCGCCCCAACTGCTTTATCGCAAACCAATATTTTCGGCCTTTCTCCTGAATTATTAGCTGATGCTATAGAGATTACTAAGAAGAAAGAAAAAGCTAAGTTACAAGGTAAATAGTATTATTCACGCCTGTTTGACTACTCTAGCCCCCCTTGATACACTCCATTTTTTCAATTCGCTGCCTATTTTAGTTCACAGCGTCATGATTTCAACGAAGCTAAATACTCTTTACGAGTCATTTTCTTTTGTTTCTTTATTGGCTTAGTTATTGACGTTTCGTCAACACGTCCTTTTCTATGATACATGACTTGATGTGAATGATTGCAGAACATTAGCCTTGAAAGCTCTTTATCACAGTAGTCGCAATGATGTGTCATGTCTTAGTATAGTTGATGTATCGTCAACAATCAATCAATCTTTATTATTAGAAGTGTCCATATATATAGTGTTATCCTTCCATGCTTGCACGCACACGGGGGGGTGGGGGTGGCATTTTACAAACCGCCTGAGACTCCGACCATCTTGGCTCGAGATTGAAGATCTAGTCTCATGCCGATGTATTTAACATCAATACTTGACATAGCAAACACTCTGGTATTATTATAAATGTAGATCTATTGGACGTGTACAGCAATAGATTTAGCAATAACAGTAGTTATGTTTGTCTGAAGTGCACCTAATAACAAACCTCTTGACACACTGTGAGCGAAAAACAATTAAGATTCTGGATAGAAGAAAGGAAAGAACTGGAGGCCTATAACCAAAGGAACTGACCGATTAACTTGAAGGGATCTTTTTTGCTATCTATGGACCTTAAAAGAATTATATAAAGTTCTTGACTCTTAACAGAATGTGTGCTAATATAGTTTTATGGTTAAGAAAGATTATACGAGAGAAGAATTACTTTCTATTTGTGAGAAATCTTTTGTTCCTCAAAATTTATGGGGAGATAGAGATAGTGCAGAAGCTCAAAAACAATTAGGTCAATGTTATGTTTGGTTAAAAGATGGATGCGATTTTAAAATTTTAACTAAGACAAATAATAAGAATTTCATAACAGATGATCAAACTATTTGGGTTGAAATACAAGCAAAAGGATTTGAACATTTTGATTATCAGGGTGGAATGGATACTGAAACATTTTACTTACCTACTGAGCGAAGACTTAAAAGAAAAGGAGATTGGTATTAAATGACTAAGAATAAAGAACTAAGGTTTGCATTACAGAAAGCTATCGAGTTAGTGCCTGCTGCAACAGCTGATGATGTGGTTACTGAGCATCAGCCATTTGGTTTTAAATTAAATGAAGTTTGGTTAAAACAAGTTCTCGATAATTTAGAGACTCTTCTTAAAAAGGAATAAATGGATATAATATTCGTCATGGGAGGAATACTTGCCTTTTTTGTTTTCTTATTTATTATAAGAAGTTCTTATTGGGACGGAAGAATAATGGGAATGCCAAGTGTTCATGTAAGTAAACTTCAACTAACTTTGTTCTGGATTTTCTTTATAGGTGGAATTGGTTTTGCTTATTTAGTTGGTTATCTTCAGACTCATTAAAAATTGTATAATTAGAATATGAAGCGAGGTGATTTATAATGGGTACACTTAATCCAGGTTTAGCAAAGTGGTTAGCCACACATAAAAAGGGAGGAAAGAAAGGTGGTGCAAAATTGGGACTTAAAAATGTCGCCAATGGAGTACCAGCAGGAGGAATGTCTTCTTCTATGGTTCCAAACGGAGTTGCAGCAGTAGCTCCTATGGGAAAGAATATGTCTGCTCCAAAAGCAGTTAAAAAGAATTCAAAGAAAAAGAGTTCTAATCCATTTGGTTTTAAAGCACATGGAACAATGAAAAGGAGTAAGGCATAGATGGCACCTTTTGTTAAGTTAGGCAACAACAAATACAAAGGAAAATCTGGGAAGGTCTTTGGTCTTGCCCAGGTTCGACTTTGGTATGCAGGTGGTGGAAAGTTCCCAGGTCAAAAAGGTCCTGGTCAATTTCCTACTAAGAAATCTAAAAATCCTTTTGGCTTCAAAGAACACGGGACTATGAAGAAGAGTAAATAGCCCATTGATTATTAACAGAAACTTTGTTAGTATTTATTCATGAATAGGATAGTCGCTGTCATCCCCACTTATCACAGAGCTCACTTACTCCCAGCCTTTATAAAGAATCATAATGAAAATTCAACGGAGTCGACTCTCTTTTTTGTAATTCATCCCAAAGATAAGGAATCGAGAAAAGTTCTTACTTCCCTTAAACAGAATTATTTACTTTGTGAGGGGGAATATGTTGAGTGTATAAATACTGGTTTTAAATTTACCCAGGAACCTTTTGTTTTGTGTGCAGCTGATGATGTTGTTTTTACTCCAGGTTGGGATAAAGCTATTTTAGAAATGGCTGATAATAATAGAGACAAACATATTTTTGGCGGAGTTGACGAGTGGCAAATATCTTTAACTCAAAAGCATATCAGTCACCCAGTCGTTAGAAGAACTCACTTTTCAGATCCTCTTTATAATCCGCTTTATATTCATTACATGTGCGATATTGAATTCGAGCAGCGAGGATTCCTTGAAGGGAGTGTAATGATTACACCCCGAGTTTTAATAGAGCATCCACATACAGTCACGGCACATTTAGATAAGGAAGCCTGGGACGAAACTTATAAAAAATCCTTCTCAAAAATTAAACTTGACGAGTCTTTGTATCATAGAAGAAAAGGAGAATTTGAAGTTTGGGATTTCACTGAATTAAACGGAGGTCGAGTAGTTCCAACTAAATTGAATCCTATTTATAATAAGACTTTGGTTTCGATAGTTATTCCTTCTTACAGAGATTATAAGAATCTTAAAAATTGTTTGGCTTCAGTTGTTAATAATACTTTTTATAGATATGAAATTATTGTTATTGATGACGGCCCAGAAGGTGAAGTCTTGGAGCCTTGGAATATTGTTAATAAGAAATTGTTTTTAGATTCGATTGAACTTGAGGATAAGTCTTGCACGTTTAAAGTCGTTCACAATAAAAAACAAGAATGGGTGAATCACAATTGGAATGTTGGAGCTGAAATGGCAACAGGAGATTATGTAGCTTTCTTAAATTCAGATATAACTCTTTCAAAAGATTGGGACAAATATTTGGTGTCAGCTCTCGAGCATCCACAGCATCCTTTTACAGTTGCATGTCCTTACGAGACTAATATAAATACACCAGTTCCTTTTACCCTCGATCCTTTAATTTTAAAGTATATTCCTAATATGATAAAAGGACCTTGCTTTATGATGAGGAAATCTGATGTGCCATTTATATTCCCAATTCCAAAACAAATAAAACATTGGTGCGGAGACAATTGGATTTCTGATAAATCTGAGTCGATGAATGGAACTGTTTTTGCAAAGAAGGCTGTTATAAATCATTTAATTTCTCAATCGAGCAACACCTTGAAGCCTTCAGTTTTACAGAATCGAACTTACAAGGATATTATCGAATACGAAAAGTTAAGTGGAAACAAACTTAACTTTATTAAGAGCCGTTTCCCCGAGGTGGTAAAAGCCTACTATTGGGTTGATGACCATGAATCTTAAATTCTTTACTTGTATCGAAATTGTCGTCAAACATCCCCACTTTAATTCCAAGTTTCCATACAGCGTAATTTACACTTAATTGATCTCGTTTTGAATACCTACAATTTTGGGCCCACCAGAATTCGTTAAACTCTTGGATGCCTACAGTATTTTTCCTAAGGATTACTCCAGTTTCAAATAGTCCGTTGTGGTGTGGATACTTGTCCATTAAATAAGTATTTACTTGTTCTTGAATTAAAGGTCTATTAGTATCACGTCCTCCAGAAATAACTGCGATAGCTTCGTCATAAGCACAGTCTCGGAATCGGTGTTTCATAAAAACTATATCGCCTCGATCTTTATATTTATTTAAAATCTCCTCAGGGCTTACAAGAAGTTCTATATCAGCATCCATCCACAAACTCCACTCTTCACGAACAAAAAGGTGTGAAAGAATTTTGACCATGCGGGCGTTTCTTGTTGGATCTTTGAAGAGGTCTACGTCTTTATCGGTGAATATTCTTTCCTGGTTTTGTGGAACATCATATCCTTCGGATAAAAACGAATAAGTCTTAATCATACTTTCTTTAATACTGGCATCCCAGGCCTAGTTATTATTACTTTATACCCAACTGGCATTTCACATGAGTTCTCTTCTTGGGTTCTTTTAAAGTAGAAATTTATCCGTGTAGTTTTGCCCCTTCCCCAGCTAATCTCTTTAGAGTGCAAGTACCATATTTGGCCTTGATCTGTTGTGAATTTCATAGCCCTATGATAGCATAACTTCAGCTATTATGACAAATCAAATTTCTCCTCAAGAAGCAAAAAGAGTTCAAGAGACTTTGCTAGAAATGAAGAAGAAAGGTAGTGAAGATCCAGAGTATTTCATTTGCACATTCCTTTATATTTTTAACCTTAAACAGACTCCTTCAAATATTCGTTTTAATTTATTTCCTTTTCAGAGAAGATTGGTTCGAGAGATCGTTTATGCTGTTCGTAATGGTGAAGATTTATTTATTGATAAGACTCGTGAAATGGGAGTCACCTACACTGTACTTGCTGTGTTTATTTGGTTTTGGCTTTACCAGCCAGCTTCAAACTTTTTAATAGGATCTCGTAAAGAAGACTATGTTGATAACAGGCGTGGTGGAACTACAGGAAATAAGGAAGAGTCTCTTTTTGGAAAGCTAGACTATATGATTTCTAGGCTTCCTAAATATCTTTTGCCAGAAGGATTCAACCCAGATAAGCACTTCAATTATATGTCTTTAGTTAATCCCGAAAATGGAAATGCTATTTCTGGAGAGTCTTCAAATGAAAACTTTTCAAGAGGTGGTCGCCAGAAAGCTATTCTTATGGACGAGTTTGCTTTTTGGGACAATGGAAATGCTGCTTGGGGGGCTACGGCTGACACCACCAATTGTCGAATCATAGCAACCACCCCTGGAATAAAACCTTCTAAAGCTAAAAGGCTCAGATTTGGTAAAGATGGAGAGCGTATTAAAGTTGTAACTGTTTTATATAACGAAGATCCTCGAAAAAATAAAAAGTGGCTAGAGGAACAAAAATCTCGTAGGTCGACAGAAGACTTTAACCGAGAGATCATGATTAACTGGGAAACTTCTATTACAGGAAGAGTTTATCCAGAAATTGAAAATGCAGCCTATGGAGCTTTTCCGTTTATTGTTAATCAACAGCTTTATTGTTCTTGGGACTTTGGGCTAGACGGTACTTCGTTTGGCTTCTGGCAACAAAATCCTGCTAACGGAAAATGGAGAAGAATTGCTTCTTATCATAATGAGGATCAACCAATTCAATTTTACTTACCTTTCTTTGGAGCCCCAATAGATTCCTTGTTTCAATATACCGATGATGACTTAAAAGTTATGCAGGTTATAAAAAATCTTCCAAGGGCTATTCACTTCGGAGATCCTGACGTTAAAAAGAGATCTTTCGCTGGCGGAAAATCTGCTCGTACAGAATTAGCAGCAGTAAAAGTTTTTGTGCAATCAATTTCAAAGAATGATTTTTATACTCGTAGGGAACTTACAAAAATTGCATTGGCTAATGGAATTGAAATTAACGATACTCCAGAAAATGAATACTTCTTTGAAGCATTGAAATCGGCTCGCTACCCTCAAAGAGAAGAAACTTCCCAAGCTACAACGCCTGTTGCTTTGCCAATTCACGATTGGACTTCACATCCTAGAACTGATGCAGAATATTTCTTTTTGAATATAAAACAATACACAGAAGTAAATAATGATGAACCTGATTGGGCGAAGGGTGTTCATAAAGGGCTAACTTCGAGAGCAGGTTTAAGGAGGAGGTGAATTTTATGGGAGATGTACAACTAGCAGAATTTTTAAAAGAAACCAGAGAGTTAATGTTGGCTATTCGTGCTGAGCAATTAGAGCAAAGCAAGAAGTTGGCTGTTATTGCTAAAAGAAGCTGGAAAGCCAGCCGAAAGGAGAAAAAAGTATGAGTAACTTAGTTGACGTTGCGGTTTTGATTACTTGTTTTAACAAGGAAGAATATCTCGATGAATGTGTCCAGTCGATTATTCGACAGACTAAAGTTCCACGAGAAATTATTGTCGTGCATGATGGCTGTGAAAATCCTATGCACCACGCAAGAGCAACGTCAATTTTCCTTGATTCTAATTATGGAGTTGCTAGAGCTAGACATGAAGCATTTCGATATTCAACGGCTCCTCTTATTTTGTTTGTGGATGCTGACGATGTTTTATCGCCTGACTATTTGGAAAAAATGATTCTTGTTTTAGCCAAAGGAAAGGGAGCTGACATTGTTTATCCAGATACTTTTATCTGGAATGGAGCTCAGTCGGAATTGGTAGTGACTCCTAATAAAATAGATTTAGATTTTGTCAGAGAAAGAGAGAAAGTTGTAATTCCAGTAACTTCTTTAATGAAGAGAGAAGTTTATTTGAAATTAAAAGGTTTTAAAAAGATGGAAGTTCTTGAGGATTTTGAGTTTTTTGTTAGAGCATTAAAAGATGGTTTTGTTTTCAAAAAGGCTCAAACTTTATTATGGTACAGACGTATTCCAGGTAGCAGGAATACAGTCGACTTAGTAAAGCGTAAAGCAATTGTTCGAGAGGTGGTGAATCAAATTGATACAGCAAAAAATTAGCACAAAAGCAATAATGTTTATTCCAACCTCTAAAAATTGGAGCGAATTTCGCACCAATACTTTGGATGAGAATAATAGCGATGAGCCCCTTGCTTATGATGCGAGTGACAAAGGTGAGTTTGAACAGGCAGTTGTTTCAAATTTACAAGCTGACCAGCTACTTTATAAACTTTTAATGGAATTGGATGACAAAGGAAAAATTATTTTACTTTATCAAGTCTTAAAAGAAGCAGGATATAGTTTGACCCAAGAGGAATTTGCAAAAACTTTAAGAATGTCGAGATTAGGATATTCTACGAAAACTAAGAAAATCAAAATTAAATGCGTTAAGATTATTCAAGGAGTCAGTAAATAAACTATAATTAAAATATATGAGTACAAAAGATTCAAAGTACGCAGGTATCGTCCGCACTAGATATAACAAAGCCAGTTCTTTGTTTGAACCTGTAGCTGAAAGAGTTGAAGTTAATAGAAATCTTTATAAAGGTTTTATCCAAACTGACGACCAATATGAATGGGATTACTCCCTTGTCGATCAACAAGTTTTTCCTTTAATTAGAAATTATATTGCTCGTTCAAATCCTTCTATGACTAAAATTGCTTTGGGAGCTAGAACTTCTGAAGATTTTGACAAGAGACAAATAAATCAGGATGTTGTTAATTGGGAAATTGACCAACTTCCTCTTACCCAACTTCTTACAAGAGCATTTTTCTCTAATTATATTGCAGGACGTGCTTATTTTAAGACAGGTTGGAAATATGATCCCCGAGTTGTTGTCAAAAACGAAAACTACAACTATGTCATGCGACCTCTTCTTAACAGAGCTGACTTAAAATTTGTTCCATTTAATAGAATTTTGATTCCAAATCGAAATATTCCTTCAATTTATGACCAACCTTATTATTTAGAAGTTCAACAAATAAGAGTTGGAGATATGATTAAAGATAATGAAACTTATGGATATGAATATTGGGATAAAAAGTTTATTGCAAGGCTTAAAAAAGCTGGTGTCCACTCAAAAGCTCTTGATTTTGAAGCTGAATTTGTAACCGATGCCGATACAATGGATGAAATGACTTTCCAGGCTGCTACTTTTCCAGCAGTTTGTATGCACACGCTTGAAGGAGAAGTAATTTATGTTCCTTTGGTTGATGGAGAAGACATTATTATCAATAAAGACCGAGAAAATCCTTTTTGGCATAATCACTACGACATTATTGAACAGGTTGCTTTCCCTGAAGATGATGAATATTACTCAATGTCAGTTGTTGACGCTACAGGAGACTTCCAAATCGCTGGAACTGAAGTTTTGAATCAAACTCTTACTAATATCCGTGCCATAAATAACAATATGTGGATTACTGGAGCTTCACAGGCTTCAACTCCAGATTATATGTTCAAACAGAGACCTTCTGGAATTATCCGAGTAGTTGGAGATCCTAATGATGTCGTTGCAGTAAGACCAAATGATTCCACCAGGTCAATGCTTGCAGTTTCTCAAGATATTTCTAATAAATTTGAAAAAGTTGGTGGAATTTCATCTTTATATAGCTCAGGAGTTCCAGGTAGCAGCATAAACGAGACAGCTCGTGGAGCACAGGTTATTGATAAAAACGTAGATACTAATATTCAAATGATTTTGGATCTTTTTGGAGAGCAAGTCTTAAAGAAGGTTGGAGAACACTTTGTCGAATTAAATGCTCAGTTTATTACTGAAGAACAAACTTTTGCTATTACTGATAAAAAGGGTGTTCAGTCAGAATTAAAGGTTTCTCCAGATCAAATTTCTGCAAACTTTAATGTTTATACGTTCCCAGAAGCTATGGTTAAGCAAACTCCTGCTTCTCGACAAGCTAATTTGCAGAACTTGGCAACTACTTTGAATAAAGAAGCTGGTCCAGCAGGAGTTCAAATCGACATGGTACCGATATTTGAAAACTTAATAGCTTCTTATCCTGAAATGGAAAATGTTGACGATATTGTTGTTTCAATTGATGAAAAAGCCAAGAGAGATTACTTAATGCTTGAAAGAGGTCAAATGCCAGAGATTAAAGTCCGAGATCCTCACATGGAATTGATACAGGTTATTACAGTTCACTTTGAAGAGTTCCAAAATGAAATGACTCCTGAAGTTCAGGCATTATTCCAAAAGTATTCTCAAACTCACATGCAATATTTACAAGCTGAAGCTCAAGCAAAAGCGATGATAGCACCACCGCCTCCTAGAATTTCAGAACAACTTAACTTTAAGGATGCACCTCCAAAAATTCAGCAACAAATGGAGGCAGCAGCGGGAATGACTCCTGATACTGGAAATGTGCCTCCAGCTGATAATACAGGCACGGGTGCACCTAATGGAGCTAATTTAGGAAATATCGTTCAACCAGGGCAATAAGTTATAATAAAATATGGCAACAGCACTAGATCCACAAAAAAAACCAGACATCCTTATTATTCGAGGAGATACAGTTAGTGTCCCGATAACTTTCACTGGAATTGATTTAACAGGTTCAACTGTTTTCTTTACAGCTAAACCAGCGATTTCAAATTCAGCTGATGATTCAGATGCAACTATAGAAGCTCAAACTTCTTCTCATTCAGATCCAACTAATGGAAAAACAGTAATTGCTTTGACTTCAACTTTGACAAATGTAACGCCTGGAAAATATTTTTATGATATTCAAATAAAAGCTGCTGATGGAACCATAACTTCTATTCCAGTTAGAATTTTAGAAGTTTTTGGTGATATTACTAGAAGAACAAGCTAAAATTAAAATGAAATGGCAGATACACCTATCGAAGTTACAGTTACACAAGCTCCTCCAATAGAAGCATCTATAAATGCTTCAAGTCCTGTGTCTTCAACGGTCGGTTCAAGTGTGCCACCAATTACTCCTTCTATAACAGCTCAGGGACCTCAAGGAAATGTAGGTCCAGCTGGTCCGACTGGAAATACTGGATCTCAAGGAAATGTAGGTCCAACAGGTCCGACAGGCTCACAAGGCCCTACAGGAACGAATGCAACTTTAACTGGGGCAACAGGGCCGACAGGAGCAACTGGTCCGACAGGTTTGACTGGAGCTGGAGTAACTGGACCCACAGGACCTACGGGAACAAACGGAAGTAATGGAACAACTGGTCCGACAGGGCCAACTGGAAGTCAGGGTCCACAAGGAACAGCAGGTTCAAATGGATCTCAGGGAGCCGTGGGACCTACTGGACCAACAGGAGCAAATGGAAGTCAGGGAATACAAGGAACGGCTGGTTCTCAGGGTGCTCAAGGAAGTATTGGACCAACAGGGCCAACTGGAAGCCAAGGAGCTCAAGGAACTGCTGGAAGCAACGGTGCAACTGGACCTACTGGTTTGAGTGGTGTAACTGGTCCTACGGGTGCCCAGGGTGCAACAGGTCCGACTGCAACACTTGGAAATATTGAAGTTCCTTTTCCCATTGCTCCCTCTTCTACATCAACGAGCACTTCTTATGTAAATCAATTTTTACCTGTAGTATTTGATCCATCTCAGTTTACAAATATTGGTTCAATTGTTTTTAGAGCTGATCTTTCGCAAACCGTTTCGGGAACATTTCAAGTTTGGGTAAGACTTTTTAACTTAACAGATTTTGTGGAAATGGATGTTCGTACTGAGTTAACGGCAACATTGGCTCAATTTGCACATTCAGTTCAAATAACAGCTGATTTGACAGATCTCTTTACTGCAAGTCCTAAGCTTTATTGTATTGAAATAAAAACTGCGGCAGGTGGAGGGGTTAATGTTGATAACTGTGCAATTGTTGTACGAACCCCAGCTTCAGGAAATAGAGGTGCAACTGGACCAACAGGTCCGACAGGCTCACAAGGTATTCAAGGTACAGCTGGAACTGTTGGAACGAATGGTGTGACTGGGCCGACTGGACCGACAGGAAGTCAAGGAAACCAAGGAACAGCGGGCTCAAATGGATCGAACGGAAGTAATGGAGTTACAGGACCAACAGGGCCAAC
>Ga0265336_10000160_pt1 | contig 47831 bp, 40 predicted proteins | sample 42119metaG_FD_193583 | JGI IMG/M metagenome (GOLD analysis project Ga0265336, IMG submission 193583) | Rhizosphere microbial communities from Carex aquatilis grown in University of Washington, Seatle, WA, United States - 4-21-19 metaG | ecosystem: Host-associated > Plants > Roots > Rhizosphere...
ATTATCGACGAGGCGACAAACGACACCGTTGGCGTCGGTTTTTTGTCTTAATGATTGGGCCACTAGGGCACCAAGGCTCAAAGCAGTACCATAAGAAAATCGATCTCTTTTTGTGCCTTTGTGACTTGTGCCGAAGGCATCACTTCATGAGTGGCAACGTGGTAGACATTTTGCGGAGATAAAATCTAAAAGGAGTCAATATGCAAAGCTTCAGAAACGAGCTTGAAAACCTCCACAATCCCGTTGTTGAGCGGGATATCATCGACCTCGAGAGGAAGATCAAACTCTATCGGGATGGAAAGATCGATGACGACAAATTCAGGAGTCTCCGGCTTGTTCGCGGTATCTACGGCCAGCGTCAGCCCGGCGTCCAGATGGTACGAATCAAGATTCCGTTCGGACGATTGACGGTGAAGCAGCTCCTTACGATCTCCGACATCTCGGAAGAGTACGGCAGCGGAAACCTGCATGCGACGACGCGGCAGGACATCCAGATCCATTATGTCAGCCTCGAACGGACGCCGGAACTGTGGGCGCGCCTTGAGCGGGACGACATTACGCTCCGTGAAGCGTGCGGCAATACCGTCCGCAACATCACGGCGTCGTCGACGGCGGGCATCGATCCCAACGAACCGTTCGACGTTTCGCCATATGCCCATGAACTCTTCCGGTATTTTTTGCGCAACCCGATCTGCCAGGAACTCGGCCGGAAATTCAAGATCGCATTTTCTTCGAGCGAAGAAGACACGGCGTTCGCGTTCATCCACGATATCGGCCTTATCCCGAAAATAGAATATGTAAACGGAAAAGAAGTCCGCGGATTCAAAGTCGTCATCGGCGGAGGACTCGGTTCGTATCCGCACCTGGCCGTCACGGCGTTTGAATTTCTGGAAGAGCAGCACATTCTCCCGTATGCCGAGGCGCTGCTCCGCGTGTTCGACCGTTATGGAGAACGGAAGAACAGGCAAAAAGCCCGGATGAAATTCCTGCTCGAACAGTTTGGGCTGGAAAAGATGCGTGAACTCATCCGCGAAGAATGGAAAGCCCTCAGCATAAAAGAGTATTGGGTCGATAGGAACATCCTTCCTCCGTGTACTATTGCTGATCCGATCAGCCTCCATGATCCGTCAGACATTGATGAGCAAAAATTCAAACGGTGGCGCGGCACAAATGTCTTTGAACAGAAGCAAAAAGGATTCTACGGCGTTTACGTGCGGGTGCCGCTCGGCAACATCGATGTGAAGAGAGCAAGGATCTTCGCGGAGATCGCGAAAACGTACGCTGCCGACGAGATCCGCATTACCGTCAACCAGGGGTATCTGTTAAAATACGTGTGGCCGGAGAATCTTCCTTCATTGTACCATGCTCTCGACGGAATTGCGCTCGCCGAACCTGGTTTCAACAGCGCGAACGATATTACGGCGTGCCCGGGAACGGACACGTGCAATCTCGGAATTTCCGACAGCACCAGCATTTCGCTGGAACTCGAAAAAGTCATCGCCGAAGAATATCCCGACCTGATCTACAATAATAACATCAAGATCAAGATCAGCGGATGTCCGAACTCGTGCGGCCAGCATGGGATCGCAAGCATCGGCTTTCACGGCAGTTCGTTTAAAGTGGGAGAGTATTCCGTTCCGGCGCTTCAGGTTGTCCTGGGAGGCGGACAGCTCGGAAACGGCGAAGGACTGCTCTCGGAGAAAATAATCAAGATCCCATCGAAGCGCGGCCCGGATGCGCTCCGGCTTCTTCTTGACGACTACAATGAAAATCAGAACGAAGGCGAATACTATGAAAATTATTATCGGAGGAAGGGAAGGGAATACTTCAATATACTCCTGAAACCTCATGCAAACCTTACGAACCTCGTCCCCGGCGATTACATTGATTGGGGCCGCAGCGAGCAGTTCGCGCTGAAAACGGAAGTCGGCGAGTGCGCCGGTGTTATTATCGACCTTGTTTCAACACTGTTGTATGAAACGGAAGAAAAGCTCCAGTGGGCAAAGGAATCGTTCGCCAATGGCCACTTTGCCGATGCGATCTATCACAGTTACAATGTCTATGTCAACGGAGCAAAGGCGATGCTTCTCAAGAAAGACGTCATCGTCAATACGCAGACCGGCATTCTGCGCGATTTCGAAGCTCACTATGGGAACGAAGAAGTTTTCCAGCATCCCGAAGGGTTCAAGGAATTTGTTCTGCAGATCAATAAGAATGAACCGACGAGAGAGTTTGCACAGCGCTATCTGAACGACGCGGAACGCTTTTTGGAAAAGGTTCAAGCCATCCGTACCTCAAAAAATACCCCCAATATTGAAGTGAGATTATAGGATGAATACTCTGTATCCGATCTTTTTGAAAATAGAAGACAAACCTGTTCTCGTCGCCGGCGGCGGCAAAGTTGCCGAGCAAAAAGTGAAGGGCCTGCTCGACGTACGAGCGAAAGTGACGGTTATTTCGCCGCACATCACTCCATGGCTTGAAGCACTCGCTTCCGAAAGGAAGATTGACGTGCTGCGCAGGGCATATCAGCCGGGAGACGTAAGGGGTTTCGTTCTCGTCTTTGCGTCGACGAACGACCCCGCCGTTCACAAGAACATTTTTGAAGATGCGGCTGCTCACAATATCCCGGTGAACGTCGTCGACGTACCGGACCTCTGCAATTTTTATCTTGCCTCGATTTTTCAAAACGGCGATCTCAAAATTGCCGTATCCACGAACGGTAAAAGCCCCACGCTCGGAAAAGTTATCCGGGACAGAATCGCCTCGGAATTCGGGAAAGGATATCCGGAACTCCTCGAAACTCTCGGAGAACTCCGACCATCGGTGCATTCTATCTATCAAGAGGCGGACAAACGTAAATCTGTTTTTGAGACCATCGTCACCGATGAACTCAGCCGAAGGAACCTTCCCGCAGCGAAACCGGTGGAAGAATTACTGTCCGCGAATTCCCCCCGGCGTGGCAAAGTCTATCTGGTCGGCGCGGGACCTGGTGACCCAGATCTGATCACGGTGAAAGGCCTTCGTCTTCTCAAAGAAGCAGATGTTGTCGTCTATGACGCGCTTGCATCCTTCGAGCTTCTTTCTTCAACAAAGGAAGAATGCGAAAAGATTTTTGTAGGAAAGCGTTCCGGGGGCCACTATGTTGAGCAGGAAGAGATCAATGCTCTTCTCGTGACGAAGGCCGGCGAAGGGAAAATTGTGGTCCGCTTGAAAGGCGGAGATCCATTTGTGTTCGGCCGCGGCGGTGAAGAGCTGAAATCCTTACGCGAGGCGGGCGTCGAGGCGGATGTGGTTCCCGGAATTACGGCCGGGACGGGCATCCCTTCATCGTTAGGAATTCCGCTGACGAATCGGGACGTATCCTCCAACGTTGTGTTTGTTACCGGCAGTGAAGATCCCGCCAAAGAGAGCACTATTGATTGGAAAAGCGTTGCAGCGATCGATACGATCGTCGTGTATATGGGGATAAAAAATTTGCAGCACATTTCCTCAAAGCTGACGGAGGCGGGGCGCGATGGAGAGACGCCGGCGGCGGTTATTTTCGGCGGAACAACTGCGGAAGAAATTATTGTTTCCGGGACGCTTGCAACGATCAGCAAGAAAGCAGGGGAAGCTGAAACCGATGCGCCGGGAATTATTATCATCGGCGATGTTGTCAAGTTCATTTATCAGCCTGAGGATGCATTTGTAAAAGAATTCTAGACGTAGCCTGCCGCGTTCTTGGCCTGAGGTAGCTCCCCCTTAGGGACCAAGGTGATCGCCATGTCGTCATGCCAATTCATTCTATTCAATTCTCCTCCAAACACTATACAAAGGACCCTTATGCAGAGGTTGTTGGTACTACCAGCGGTTGGGATATTTTTAGTTTCAGCGAGTGCATTCTCGCAGGCAACATTCAGCGGTTATATGTTCGGTGATTACTACTATAATGTGGCGCGGGACTCTTCATTCAACCATACACCTCCTTCATACTCCGGGTTGAGCGCGTCTGCTCCGGGACCGAAAGCAATGCAAGCGTTTCAGTTCCGTCGTATCTACTTTACAATGGACGACAATATTTCCGGGGTGTTCTCGACACGGCTTCGTCTTGAAGCGGACCAAGCCGCCACACCCGGCATCACCTCTCCGGTGGGAACGAATCCGCCAACTTCGGAAGACGAACTAGTCAGCGGCAAAGTTGCGCCGTACATCAAAGAAGCTTGGCTGCGATGGAAGAATATTTTTGCCGGGAGTAATTTTACGCTCGGTCTTCAGTTGACGCCGGGATTTGCATTGACGGAGGCCGCATGGGGTAATCGGTTCCTTCAAAGGACTCTGATGGATCAAAATGGAATCGTCTCGGCATTCGACCTCGGAATGTCCCTGCGGGGAAAATTGACCCCAGACAGCATGGTCAATTATTGGGTTATGATTGGGAACAACGATGTGACCTCAACTATTCCCGAGAACAACAAATACAAACGGTACTACGCGAATATACAGGTGCTGCCCGCAACGAATTGGCAGGCGACCGCATATGTCGATTACGCCGACGCGGGAGATATTCCGAACATCGCAAGAACAGGCTTGGTGCTCAACAGCGCTTTGACGGAGGCTCTCTTTGCCGGCTATGGAAAGTCTTCGTTGAGCTTAACCGGACCGACCCAAACAAGTGTCGGAGCAGAAGTTTTCATGCAAGAGCAATCGAACGGTTACAAAACCTCGTCGGGTAATCTAGCTGCCAGAAATGTTCTTGGATATTGGGTATACGGAGAGTACTACTTTATTCCGGAAATTTCGGCTGTTGCACGGTACGACCACTTCGATCCGAACACGGGAAGCGATAATGCTGCAAAAGGCGATTCGCGTAATTATGCGTTAGGGGGAATTGTCTTTAGGCCGGACAAGAGCGTTTTCATTTCGCCAAACTTATTGTGGGAATCCTACGCGACGCCGGTGGGGGGAACTGCTATTAAGCCGTCCGTAACAGCTCGTTTGACTTTCTGGTACCTCTATATGTGAACCCGAAATGTAAAGATCAACTTCAGTCGGTTATCGATCGCAGGCAGGACCGACTCGCGTTCGCTAATGATTGTGATTCAAGACTTTGAGGAAAAGAGGGAATCGATTGACCATGTGCCGGCTCCAGCGCTCAAGAGGAAGACGATGCCCATCAACATGGCAAAGTCGGTTCTTGCGTCGGTCACGGCGAACCAAAATCCCTGATGGGGACGAAAGAGCTCCGGGATCTTCGTCGTCGCAATGGCGGTAAGTATGATGATAAGCAGCGGCACGTTCGCCAGACGGGTTAGAAGCCCGATCACCACCAGCGCGCCGCATGTGATTTCAAACGTCCCGACAAAATGAGCCGTCAGATCGGGAAAAGGAAACCCGATTTTCGTGAACCGGTTGACTCCTAAATTCGGGTCGATGAATTTCAGAATTCCCTGTGTCAGAAAAATAAGTCCGACAGAAAAGCGAATAAAGATGGCGGCGCCCGGTGCCTTGGTCGAAGCGATCCGATGGACGAATTTCATTGAAGATCCTCGTTAGTGAAGTTATTGATGCGTTGTATCAGGGACAAATTCCAGCACAATTGAGTTCATGCAATAACGCTTTCCAGTAGGAGGGGGGCCATCGTCGAAAAGATGACCGAGATGACTTCCGCACCGGCCGCACAACACTTCTATCCTGTTCATCCCGTACGATCCATCCTGTTCATAGCTAACTGCTCCCTGCCGCGCTGCTTCGAAAAAACTCGGCCAGCCGCACGTGCTGGCAAACTTCGCGTCCGACCGAAAAAGCTTATTGCCGCAAACGGCGCAATAGTACGTGCCGTGACCTTCAAAGTTCCAGTACTTTCCGGCGAAGGCCCGTTCGGTGTCTTTCTCCCGGGCAACAGCATAAACCCCAGCAGGAAGTACCTTTTTCCAGGCAGAGTTGGGAATAGTCAGCACCGACGTGTCGGTGCGCGAGTAATATGGATTGCTGGATTCTTGCTGGTCCGCCATTGCAGTCTCCTCCTGTTTGGTCTGGCAGCTGACTTCCAAAAAGACAGCGATGATGAAGATGGCTGTTCTGAGGATCATTCCCATTGAAGTATTAAAAAAAATACTCAGGCGAATCCCAAAGGGGTGGCTTTGTCAGGCGCAAAGCCGTCACAGTAATCAAAATCATAAAATCTGTGCCTTCCTCTGGAAATATTTCCACGTATTTCCTTCTATCAGTGTCAGGACTTATTGTGTAAGTTTTCATAGTATTATCTACTACTAGATTAATGCTTCTCTTCCGTAAACGAACTCTCTCTTTATTGAGTTCCTTGAGTAGTTGGGACGGTTGATTTGTGGAATGCGTTTTTTGCAGCTCAGCGAATTACTGAGAGCCAATTCACATGGAAATCCTTCGGCGCTAAAGATAGTTATTTGTGCCAAAACTAATACGATGGTTTCCTTAACACATTGTTAATATGTGTGTAATACATGTGTTAAAGTGTTTGTGTACTTTGCGTAGAGAGACAAAACTCGAAAAGGAGTAAACGTGATCAAATGCTGTAAGGTAATCTTCGTCATCGTTCTTTTTACTGTTCATTCTGAATCACAAGAACTGGACCGGCTGCTTCGCTGCGGAGACGAGTGCTTTACCCGTCAGGCAACTGGAGAAGCGCTTCGGTTTTACGATCAGGCGTATTCACTATCACCGCAAAATAGCGAAACGCTTCTTCGCCTCGTGCACACGTATTGCGATCTGGGATGGCTTCATCTACGGACCGATACGAGCGCTCATGCGTACTATCTTCATGCAGCGGCGTATGCGGACACGCTTTTGTCGCTGAATCCAAATTCCCCATCAGCCCATTTCTGGGTGTCGTTGACGCAGGGCAGCCTTATTCCTTTCCACACCGTTTCGGAAAAAATTCAATTGGGGAAGGAAGTACGATTTCATGCCGAGAAGGCGATCGAACTCGATTCCACGTTTGCTCTCGCCTACGTAATTCTTGCTGTTTTCGAAAGAGAAAGTTCGCAGCTTTCATGGTTTGAACGCACGATCGCCCGTGTTATCTTTGGTGCTGACATCGGCGGGTCGCTTGAACATTCGGAAGAACTTCTCGAAAAATCCATCCGCTATGACCGGCAAAACACGTACGCATTTTACGAGATGTATTGGACATGCATGGCAATGGGGAAGAAGAATGCCGCTGCCGAATCGCTGCGTCAAGTCCTTGCGCTTCCTGTGAACAGCCAGCGGGAAGGGGAATATCATCTGTTAGCACAAAATTATCTCGCACGAATCGACTCGACGGATCACTAACGCAAGATTTCCTTTAAAACCCCGCCTTTTCTTTCACCGCCGTTATTTACGTTTCATTCCTGACCCTGTTAACAATTTCATAACATTGGTGTAATACAAAGCTATTGTGAAAAATGTATTTTAGCGCACTTTTAAAAATGCACTCGGCTCATCATCAATTCAATCTTATCAATACTTACCCATTAATTTAATAGAAAGGATACACATGAAGAAGCAATTGTTTCTGCTGGCGGTTGGGCTCTTCCTCGTGTCGGCGGTTGCTTTTGGTCAGGGAAAATTTAGCGGCTATATGTTCGGGGATTACTATTTTAACGTTGCGCGCGATGCCTCATTCACTAACGCAGGAGTAGCCCCTGCGGCAGCCGCGTCCAGCGCAAGTGCACCCGGAGGGACCTCGATGCAAGCATTTCAGTTCCGCCGGATTTATTTTGCGTACGATAACGATATTTCGGAAATGTTCACAACACGATTTCGCCTCGAGGCAGACCAACCCGCTACGCTGACTGGAACTGGCGGCGATGAACTAGCTGGCGGAAAAACTGCCACGTTTGTGAAAGATGCTTACCTTACTTGGAAGAATGTTTTTTCAGGAAGTAATTTGACGTTCGGTATCCAGCCAACGCCGGCATACGATATCTCCGAGACTGCATGGGGTTATCGGTTCCTCGAGAAAACCATTATGGACTTGCGCGGAATCGTTTCGTCCCGCGACCTCGGAATTTCTCTTAGAGGGAATTTAATTGGTAACGGCATGGTCAATTATTGGGCGTTGATTGGAAACGATAACGGGAATTCACCCGAGAATAACAAGTACAAACGATACTACTTTAACGTACAAATAAAGCCGGTGACGAACTTGATGGCGACAGTATATGTCGACTATAAGGATGCGGCAGATAAACCGAACCTGGCCCACCCACCGGTGTTGGTTAGCAATAGTACGTTGACTGAAGCGGTCTTTATCAATTATGCAGTGCCGTTCACGTACAATTTCGGATTTGAGGCGTTTATGAACTCCCTCTCCAATGGTTACGCAGCCACGGGAGCGACAACACTTTCTTCGAAAAACGCTCTTGGCTTCACGGTATTCGGCGCTTACAATCTGATGGCCGATTTATCAATTGTCGCTCGGTACGACAGCTACGATCCGAACACGGGAAGCGACTACGCTGCAAAAGGTGATTCGCGCAACTATATCATCGGCGGCTTGTCATGGAAAGCGGACAAGAATGTTTCTATTTCCCCGAACATTTTGTATGAGACATATGAAACTCCTGTGAATGCGGCGACCGGCGTAAAAGGTACTGCGATCGACGCTTCGGTGACGGCACGTCTGACATTCTACTACATATTTCTGTGATAATAAATCGTAGTTAACTAATAAAAACGAAGGAACAAAAAATGAAATCATTAACGATCGCATTGTTGCTGCTCGTCCTGTCGCTGGTCATCGGCGATGCGGCCTTTGCCCAGATGAAGTTGAATGGCGCAGGAGCAACGTTTCCCTACGTCATCTATTCCAAATGGTTCGACGTCTACAGCAAGAAGAGCGGCGTGGAATTCAATTATCAGTCGATCGGCAGCGGCGGGGGAATCAAGCAAGTCACCGAAGGCACTGTCGATTTCGGAGCGAGCGATGGTCCGATGTCGGACGCGCAGCTTCAGGAGGCAAAGGGAAAACAGGGGACCGACGTTCTTCATATCCCGACCGTGATGGGTGCGGACGTTGTCGCATATAATCTCCCTGCCGCCGGGAAGGACCTGCGGCTGACCCCGGATGTTCTGGCCGGTATCTTTCTTGGTCAAATTACCAACTGGAATGATTCCAAGATTGCCGCAATTAATCCGGGGAAAAATCTTCCCGACGAATCGATCATCGTGGCACACCGATCCGATGGAAGCGGCACCACCTATATTTTTACAGACTATTTGAATAAAGTCAGCAAGACATGGGCTGCAAATGTCGGCAAAGGTACTTCCGTTAACTGGCCAGCCGGGCTGGGAGGCAAAGGGAATGAGGGCGTCGCCGGCATAGTAAAGCAGAGCGATGGCGCCATCGGCTACGTCGAACTTGCCTACGCAGTGAAGAACGATCTCCCGTACGCACTTGTTCAGAACAAAGAAGGTGCATTCGTTCAAGCGACGTTTGAATCGGTTTCTGCCGCTGCTGCAGGAGCGAGTAAAAACATGCCGGAGGATTTGCGCGTTTCTATCACGGATCCGGGTGGCAAGGATTCGTACCCCATCTCCGGATTTACGTGGCTCTTGATCTATCAGAATATGAAAGATAAATCCAAGGCGCAGGAAATTGTAAAATTCTTAAAGTGGGCAATGGCCGACGGCCAATCATATACAAAGGATCTTTACTACGCACCGCTTCCGGAACCTGTCGTGAAACTCTGTCTGAAAAAGATCGATACCATTTCAACCAATTGATGTCTTGTGGCCGAAACTTCATCGAGTATTGCATTACCAGTTGGGCACCAGCCGAGTGGAGGAGCTGAAAAAGCTCCTCCACCCGCCGTTCTTGCTGAAGGGAAAAAAGGCAAGAGCGTCAATCTCGGCGACCTGATCTTTCAAGGATCTACGACGTTCTTTGCCTTCCTTGTCTTTGCGCTGGTCTTCCTGATGGCGTATGAGATGTTCCACGGTTCGACCCTTTCTATAGAAAAATTTGGCTGGTCATTTCTTTGGCGGGAAATTTGGGATCCGGTTCAGGATGAATACGGGGCCCTCGTCTTTATTTTTGGGACGCTCGTCTCGTCGGTACTGGCACTTCTCCTTGCACTCCCGTTAAGCATCGGCGTCGCGGTATTTTTGTCGGAGCTGGCTCCCCGGTGGCTCGAGAAGCCTGTATCGTTTCTTATTGAACTTCTTGCAGCAATTCCAAGCATCGTGTACGGCTTATGGGGAATTTTCGTTCTTGTTCCATGGCTGCGAACTTCCGTAGAGCCGATCTTGTCCAAGAATTTGAAGTTTCTGCCGTTGTTCAGAGGAGCACCCTACGGATTCGGAATGCTGGCTGCAGGAATTATCCTGGCGATCATGGTTCTTCCGATTATCACGTCGATCTCCCGCGATGTGCTAAAAGCAATTCCAACCGCACAGCGCGAAGCGGCATTGGCATTGGGGGCCACTCGCTGGGAAACGACACGGATCGTTTTGTCGGATGCGAGATCGGGAATGTTAGGAGCGACCTTGCTCGGCTTGGGGAGGGCCATCGGTGAAACGATGGCGGTCACCATGGTCATCGGAAACCGTCCGGAAATCTCCGCGTCGCTCCTCGCTCCCGGGTATACGATGGCAAGCGTCATCGCGAACGAATTCACCGAAGCGACATCGGATATGTACATCAGTTCGCTTATCGAAATTGCTCTTATTCTCTTCGCGATGACGGTTCTCCTGAATGCCGCAGCCCGGCTCATCGTCTGGGGCGTCACGAAAAAATTCAAGAACGAATGAAACAGGGATTCTCAACATATCATTATTGGCGAAAATCAAAGAGCGCTTTTACGACGTTCCTGTGCTTCCTGAGCGCGCTCATTGCCATCGTTCCTCTCTTTCTTATCTTCTTCTATTCTCTCTCGCAGGGTATCGGCGCGCTGAATCTCGATTTCTTCATCAAGATGCCAAAGCCTGTCGGAGAAAGCGGAGGGGGAATGGCAAATGCAATAGTCGGCACGGCGATCCTCATCGGTCTTGGGACTATTTTCGGACTTCCGATCAGCCTTTTTACGGGGATCTATCTTGCCGAGCATAAGCATAGCGCCTTTGCATCGGTTGTACGTTTCTTAACGGATGTCCTCAGTGGAATACCGTCGATCGTCGTCGGCGTCGTCGCTTATATCATCGTCGTCCTCCCCATGAAGCACTTCTCTGCACTCGCCGGAGGTGTCGCGCTTGGAATCCTGATGATCCCCACTGCGACCCGTACGACGGAAGAAATGCTGCTGCTCGTTCCCCAGTCTATCCGGGAAGCCGGCCTCGCGCTCGGCATTGCACGCTGGAAAGTGACATTGAGAGTCATCCTTCCTACTGCGCTGCGGGGGATCACGACGGGAATTCTGCTAGCGCTCGCACGCGCTGCGGGTGAAACGGCGCCTCTCCTTTTTACAGCGCTTGGAAATCGTTTTTGGTCGACAGAAATCGGCCAGCCCATTGCGTCGCTCAGCGTATTTATCTATGACTATGCCAAGGCGCCGTTCTCCGACTGGAACAGGCAGGCGTGGGCCGCCGCCTTTGTACTCATATTTTTTATTACCATCCTGAATGTTATATTTCGATTCGTAACGAGAGGACGCTATGCAGGAAACGGCCACTGACGAAAAGATCGCGAGGGCGCCCCTCGTTATCGGCAGCAAACGCGAAGCGGAAAAAACTATGAACGTGAAAGTTTCGACAAAAAACGTTGAAGCCTTCTTCGGCAAAAGCAAGGCATTGCACGGAATCTCTCTGGACGTACCCCAGAATACCGTCGTGGCAATTATCGGTCCGTCGGGCTGCGGCAAGTCGACCTTCCTCCGATGCCTGAACAGGATGCACGAAGTGGCGGGAGGGACGCGGAAGGGTTCCATTATCCTGGATGGAGAAAGCATCGACGAGTACGATCCTGTCGTTTTGCGCCGCAGGGTCGGGATGGTCTTCCAGAAGCCGAACCCGTTTCCCACGATGTCGATCTTCGACAACGTTGCTGCGGGACTCCGTTTGAACGGGATGGTAAAGAAGAACTCGCTCGCGGAAACGGTAGAGCGAAGCCTTCGTCAGGCGGCCCTGTTCGATGAAGTGAAAGATATTCTCGACAGGTCGGGCATCAGCCTGTCGGGCGGACAGCAGCAGCGGCTCTGCATAGCACGCGCGCTCGCCGTCGACCCGGAAGTTATTTTGATGGATGAACCGGCAAGCGCCCTCGACCCGATCGCGACCGCGAAGATAGAGGAACTGATCCAGGAACTCAAGAAGAATTATACGATAGTCATCGTCACGCATAACATGCAGCAGGCGGCGAGAGTGAGCGACGAGACGGCCTTTTTCTACCTTGGCCAGCTCATCGAGTTCGGTGGAACAGAGCGTCTGTTCACTTCACCCCAGAAGAAACAAACAGAAGATTATATCACCGGCCGCTTCGGCTAGACGCTTGTTATTTTCAATTCATAATTCTTAATTATTAATTCATAATTCTTAATCGCCTTTCCAATGCCCCGACACTTTGAAATAGAACTCGATCAACTCCGCACCAATATTATCAAGATGGGAAGCCTGGTCGACGAGCAAATTGACATGGCCACGATTGCACTGCTCGAATCGAATGTCGAAAGGGCGAGGCTTGTGATGGATCGCGACCGAAAGGTCGATGAGTTCGACAATCTGATCGACTCGCAGTGCGAGCGCATTTTCGCTTTGACCCAGCCGGTGGCGACCGACCTGAGGCTGATCATGGCGGCGCTGAAAATAAATCACGAATTGGAACGAATGGGAGACATCGCCGTCAATATTGCAGAGCGTGCCATCTCGCTTCAGTATCATCTTGAGCTGCTTCGGAAATCGAGGGTCATCGAGATGTCGAGCATCGCCCGGGAGATGGTGAAGCACGCGATCGACTCGTTTGTGAACAACGATCCAGAGCTCGCGCGCGAGATCTTGCCGAAGGACGACCTCGTCGACAACCTGAATAAGACCATCTTCCACTTCCTCGTGTCTGAAATGAGGGCAAATCCCGATATCATTGAACCCGCAGCACACATTATCGTCCTCTCCCGCCATCTCGAACGCCTCGCGGACCATGCGACGAACATTTCGGAGGACGTTGTCTATCTTGTCGACGCAAAAATTGTCAAGCACCACGCCGAAGAGCAGGAATGATCTTCTAAGCTTGGTCACAGGATGAGGTTTGACAATGTTATCCAACCGGGTAGTGCTTTAATTTGAGCGTGTAAGCCAGAATGCAATAGCAATGTCATTCTGAGGAGCGGAGCGACGAAGAATCCACGTCGATGCAGCAGGCAAAATGATAATGGTTAGTTGTCATGGACCCTGCGCTCCGCTCAGGGTGACATATGATAGTCGGGGACTTCACCATTCTTAAGATCTCAGCCTCACCATTGTCATTCTGAACGAGTCCTCGACGAGTCGTCTATCTACGATTCTACGAATCGTAGATTCGTTGAACGACCCTACGGGTCATCGACCCGGAGGGAGTCGTTGACCGCGTAAGCGGGACGAAGGGAAGAATCTTTCTCACAGAATAGATCCTTTACGCAGCCCAGAATAACTTTACAACCCCTTGCCGGCCGCATTTTCCCGAATTAGGGCATTTCGATAGTGGGTTACTTTGAGATAAAAACAGGTGACATTATCCTTCCCTACGGGTCTACGACCCGTAGGGTCGTGGACGATGCGTTCGCTCCGCTCACTTACTCAGGATGAAAGTGGTATGTTCACCCTGAGCAAGTCCCGATGCTTTTTATCGGGACGCGTCGAAGGGCCGATTAAGCAAAGTAGCGAACTGCCACATTCCTTCCTTCTTGATTCCCTCCGCAATTTTTAATATTTTAATCCAGTCGAAAATCCCACACACCAAAAAACTAATTCGGAGCGAGTGCCGCATGCCAGTCATTACGCTTGCCAATGAGAACAAGTCCATCGAAGTTCCGGCAGGAGCGAACCTCCGTCGCGCGCTGTTGAACAACGGCGTTTCTCCCTATATCGGAATTGCGAAACTGATCAACTGCAGGGGTTTTGAATTATGCGGCACCTGCCGGGTGGAAATTGTCGACGGGAAAGGGGCGTCCGCGAGAAGGGAAGACGAGGAACAGACGTTGATCAGCAGCACTCCTTTCTATGCCCGACGGATAGAAAAAAATATCCGCCTCTCATGTCAGACTTCGGTCACTGGCGATATGACCGTCAAGACTTATCCGAGGGTTGCGATCGACGTGGAGCGGACAAAAGAGATGATCACAAAATCCGGTATCTCAGCTGTTTTTATTCTTCTATTCGCGGTTTTCTTCCTGGCGATGTTTTTAGATATGATCAAGATTATTTAAACAGTTAAAAGTTAAAAGTGAAAAATTGGACCGTTATGAAGTTCCTTTTTCGTATAACGTAAAACTTACAACTTATAACTTACAACTTTTCACTTTTAACTCTTTTATTCCGCTCCAATGAAGATTCTTCTCGCATATTTCCGCCTGCATTCTGTCCGTACTGCCGCGTTGATCTATTTTCTGATCGCCGGCGCGCTCACACAGATCCCGCTGTTCAACTACCTTGGCTATGAGTTCTCAGCGGTGATGACGATTCCCGCGGTGCTCATTAGCGGACTCTTGACCATCGGATTTCTCAGAATTCATGTTCGCCAGGCGATATCGAGAAGGAAATTTCTGCTGGTTGTCGCTCACTACTTTATCGTCAATGGCGTGCTGCTGCTTATTCCACTCGCGGTGATGTCCGCCAACGCGTTGGCGGTAAAGAATTGCTCCTTCGCGGGCGGCCTGGAATATTACGCGCTCCTTCCATTCTGTTCAATGATCTTTGGCGTGTCGCTGGCGCTTCCTCTTACGATACTCTTCCGCCGCACGCGCACGATCTTTGTCCTCCTCATACTTGCCATCCTCGCTCAGATCGTTCTTATCACGTATACGGAGCCGCAGCTTTTCGCATACAATTTTGTGCTCGGGTATTTCCCCGGCATCACCTACGACGAAACGCTCAACACTCTTGCGCCCCTGGTTCTGTACCGCGAATTCACCCTCATCGCATCGTTGTTATGTATCATAGTGTTCTTCCTTTCCGTCAAAATGTTCTGGTCTGATTACAAGCTGTACGAAAATGTCCAGTCGTTCAAAGTCCGGAAAGGGGACCGGCTGCTCTACGGCGGAGCCGCGCTGTGTCTTTCTCTTCTCGTGTATGGTCATTTTGAGCAGAGCGCCCTCGGGTTTCAATTCACTCCTTCCGACATTCAATCGGAATTGGGAGGGATGGCAACGACAAGGCATTTTGTCCTCTATTTCCCGAAGGACGAAGTCGCCGGAGAGGATATTCAGTTTCTGAAAGCCGAGGCGGAATACCAGTACGCCATCGACGTTTCCCGGATGAAAGAATCGCTCGAACGGGGAGCGAAGATCTCGGTGTATCTCTATCCATCCGGCGAAGCAAAACGGCGCTTTATCGGAACGTCGACAACGAACATCGCGAAGCCGTGGAGAAAGGAAATTCACCTTACGCTCGATTCATTCGAGGATACATTCCGCCATGAACTTGTGCACGTCCTTGCGGCGAACGTCGGACTGCCGGTGATCGATGCCAGCGACCGCATGGGACTGAACGAAGGTTTTGCAACCGCCGTCGACTGGAATTGGGAGGAGTTTTCTCCCCATGAGTATGCGGCGGCGATGCAGCACGAAAAACTCCTCGGCGATCCGGCTGCGCTTTTTAGCTACACGGGATTTGCCGTGCAGCAAGGCTCGTATGCCTACGTTGTCGCCGCATCGTTTACGAAGTATCTTATCGACCGTTTTGGCGTGAACCGCTTCAAACAAGTGTTCCCGGCTGGGCATTTCGTGGAAGTGTATGGGGTCTCCCTCGACATGCTCATCGCAGATTGGGAAGACTTTTTGAAAACAGTGAACGCTTCGGCGCTTCCCGGTGAGACGGTGAAGACGCTCTTTGCCCAGCAATCGATATTCCGGAAGACGTGTGCGCGCGTCACCGCGGAGAGAAATACCAATGCCGTGCAGGCGATCCGGGTAAAAAATTTCGTCAAGGCGGAAAGCGAGTTCTCGGCGTCGTTCGGCGATGCACAGACATCGTTTGCATTCCGGGGATTGCTCCAATCCTTTATCGGCCAGAAAAAATTTCACGACGCTGTCGATGTGTATGAAGGGCTCGATCAACGCTCGATGCTCCGCTTCAACCCCGGAGTCTTGCTCCTGCTCGGAGATGCATTATGGTTTCTCGGAGATGTTCCGCGGGCTCTTCAAGTGTACCATCATATCGAAGGAATGAATTACAGCGGTCCTTTTTCTGAGGCGGCAGCCCTTCGGTGCATGATCGTCAAAGAGCCCCGGTTGAACCTGGCGCTCCGCGATTATTTCTACTTCGGTACGTCCGACTCTTCGCGCGCTGAATTGCTGGGATCGCTTCGCAGCTTCAACGATTCCCGCGCGGCCGCCGAATATCTCCAGGCGTCCGAACTCTTCCGTGCGAAGCATTACCGCGAATCCGCCGCGGCGTTTCGCGGCGCCGCAACGCAGCTGACGGACAATGTTCTCTCGCTTCATTGCCTCATGAACGGTGCCGAAGCGTCGTACCGGGCGGGAGAGTTTGAACAGGCCAAAAGCATGTTCTGGGAAGCCCAGAATTTCACGCAATCTCCGACGGTGCTGCACCAGATTGGAGGATGGATCGAACGATGCGATTGGATATCGTCGGTAATGGAATAGCCGCCTCTCTAGTGAGGGGAGTTTCGTTATCCTTGGCCATTGCCGGGCCGCTGCTTTCCGGGTGCATATCAAGCACGAATGTTCCCGGCGAATGTTACTATAACGCAAAAGCGAGGCAGAATTCCCAGCCGGCATGCGAGACGTTCAACCTCAATGTGAATACGAAAGAGGGGAACAGGCTCGATATCTATTTCCGGATCCCGTACTCGCGAATCCATTTCGAAAAAGACTACGATGTCTTCAAAGCATCGTACGCAGTTTCTTTCATCCTCCGCGACGAAAGCGGCTCGATTGTCCGCGCCAACGACGTCGACCGCACGGTTGTGGCGAAGTCGTACGCCGAAACGGTTTCTCCCCTCCATGACGCGTTCCTCAAAATGTTATTCGCCCCTCCCGGCGCCTACCTCCTGGACATTATCGTTCTCGACAATCGTTCACATCTCTCATCCCGCCTCCGAGAAAGAGTGGAGGTGAGGAGCTTTTCAAAAGACGATTTTGACGCGAGCGATTACTTGATGTTCGAGGATGCACGCTCCGAACGGCACGGCATTTCACTTACACCGCTGTTTCCATCCGGCCTGTCGTACGTCAGGGATTCGATCGGGATGTTCCAGGAGCTCTACAACGTCAAACGGGGCGATACCGTGCGGGTTTCTCTATTATACGCAATGCCTTCCGGCGGCGACACCGCCGACACGAAACTCGTCTCGATTCTTCCTCCATACAATTTGCGGATGACATACTGCATGCGCCCGCCGGATTCGGTCTACTATCGTTCCGATTCGACATTCGTTTCTTCCGTCGACGGCGTTCTCCAGGTCCTTCAGTATTTTCCGAAATTGGCGGTAGGATCAACAACCGTGACGAGAAAAGTGTTTGACGTCCGGAACGGAATTACCGACAGCAGCGTGAGCACGGCAAAATTTCCCGTCTATCGGCCGTCGTTTCCAAGCCTGAATGGCATCGAAGATGAGATCGCTGCTCTCTCGTACATTGCCTGGCCCCATGAGGTTGACAGCATCCGCGCCGGAGCAGCGCTCGACGTGCGTCTCCGCCGTCTTCTCGTTTTTTGGGAAGACCATGGCGGCAGCATACGGCGGAAGGAATTTTATGACCGTATCCAGGAAGCAAATCTTCTTTTCTCATCCTGCGTTGAAGGATGGAGAACTCCGATGGGAATTTCGTATATTATCTGCGGTGCGCCGGATTATGTCGAGTGCCAGGGACTCTTGACTGAAGTGTGGTACTACGACATCGGGAATAATCGAAGTTTCACGATACCGTTTCGGGAAAGTTATTCCCACGGGAATGAACGCTATTTTGAGATCGCATCGTATTCTGTGAACAGCTTTATCTGGAGCGAATTCGTCAACCAGTGGAGGAGACAATAAGCCGAAACTGCAACACCTCCCCTGAATCTACTTTCACCGGTTTTATTGCAAGGCCTATCGAGCCCGATTCAAACAAATCGCCCGTCGCCGCGCTCCCCAATAACTCCCTGTTATTCCAATGCGAGAGTATTCTTGAAAGGTCCTGACGAATGTACATCATAAATGAATATTCCGTTGCCGTTGCGTTCTGTGTAGTTACAATGATCTGTTGGGGATCGTGGGCGAACACGTCGAAGATCTCGACAGCCGAGTGGCCCTTCCCCCTGTTCTACTGGGATTATTCTTTGGGCCTGATTCTCGCAGCACTTCTTTTCGGGCTGTCACTTGGCAGCACCGGCGTTGAAGGCAGAGGCTTCATCGCAGACCTCGGGCAGACAGGCCTCGCCTCATTCATCTCTGCGTTTGTCGGAGGTATAGTCTTCAATATATCCAATCTCCTCATTGTCGCTGCGATATCCGTGGCCGGATTATCGATTGCATTTCCCGTCGGCGTGGGACTGGCGCTGGTGATCGGCGTTGCAGTAAACTATCTAAAACAGCCTCAGGGTGATCCGCTCCTTTTGTTTGGCGGAGTACTGCTGGTAGTCTTGGCAATGGCAGTCAACGTCGTCGCTGCGTTGAAAGCGGGAGCGGCGAAGAGCGCTTCTCGGACCAAAGGGATTGTCATTTCGATGATTGGCGGAATCATCATGGGATTCTTTTATCGCTTCGTCGCCGACAGCATGACATTAAATTTCAATTCACCCGAGGCCGGCAAACTTACTCCCTATTCGGCTGTGCTTATTTTTTCCGTCGGTGTTTTCCTCTCCAATTTTGTTTGGAATACGTATTTTATGGTCAGGCCCATTGACGGAAATAGATCGACCTTCAGAGGGTATGTCGTAAACGGAACATTGAAACGGCACCTGATAGGCCTTGCAGGAGGGGTGATGTTCAATACGGGTTTCCTTTTCAACCTCCTGGCGTCGCACAAAGCCGGTCCGGCAATTTCCTATGGATTGGGACAAGGGTCCACCATGATCGGTACAGCATGGGGTGTTTTCGTGTTCAAAGAGTTCAAGGGCGCTCCTCCGGCGATCTCCTGGTACCTGGCATTTATGTTCGGTTCGTTTATCATCGGTTTAGGTCTCATCGTTGCAGCAAGACTCTAACACTCAGGACACAAATGGTGAGTCGTTCAAAGTACGCGACGGTCGGCCGGCCGATCTCCTTTGCTAGGAGAAACACCCAGCCTTCCGCGCGATTCCAATAGTTTAGATAAAGACGTTCATTGCTAATCTGGAATCAAGGTGTGCTATGGATCCGGTCTTTCATTGGGTTGTACAATACGGCTACGTTGCGTTGATCGGATCGATGATGCTCGGCATTATCGGCCTCCCCATACCAGACGAGACCCTGCTAATGTTTGCCGGATATCTTGTTTCCAGGCATTCCCTTGAGCTGCAATATGTGATGCTCTCGGCTTTTTTCGGCAGTGTAGCGGGGATTTCGTTAAGCTACGAGATCGGGCGGCGCTATGGTCTGGCGGTGTTGCTTAAGCTCCATATTCCTTTCTTTTCAGAAAAGAAACTTGAAGTAGTGCGAGACTGGTATAAACGCATTGGGAAATGGCTCCTAGTTGTTGGATATTTCATTCCGGGTGTGCGTCATCTGACGGCGTTCACGGCGGGCATGTCTGGATTGCGATACCGGAGTTTTGGGATATTCGCGTACTCGGGTGCTCTCATTTGGACGTCGACGTTTATATTCCTTGGGAAACTGGTCGGCGACCAATGGCGGGCGGTCGCCGATAAGATTGAAAGCAATCTTCTTCTTATTTCAGGAATTGCCATTGTCGTTCTGATAGCGATTGCAATTTTGCGGAAAGTATATCGGCCTCGACAGGGCCCCCCGCAATCGTAGACCTTGGAATCCCATTGTGGTTGACAGCAGAAGAACCTCGTTCCCAAACGGAGTTTGGGAGCGAGGGGAAAAAAAGGAATCTCCATCCCAACGTCCTCGTCACGAAGTGATCCCTTCGGGACTGGGAACGGAGGGATCGGTTCCGAATCCCTTTTCATATTGAGCCCCAACCTCTTTTTTGCTATATTAACCGCGATCGTGTTATGTTTGCGGCTTAACGTAGCCGAGCGCCGGTCTTTTTTCCAATACTCCTCCTCTGCGCACGTTTTCTATGGCAACAGAGTACCATCGCATTCTTCTCACGCGTTTGAAATTCATCGGCGATATCGTACTCACGACGCCGCTCATCCATACACTGCGTGACAGGTTTCCGAAAGCGTATATCGCGTACCTCGGCGACAAAAGCGGAGTGTCGCTCCTTGAACAGAATCCGTACCTCGACGAAATTTTCTCCATCGACTTCAGCAGGAATACGGTATTCCAGCAGATGGGTCTCTTCTACCGTCTCAACCGCAAAAAGTTTGACCTTGTCGTCGACCTCTTCTGCAATCCGAGGAGCGCCCTTCTTTCGTATGCGACGCAGGCGTCCGTGCGAGTCGGAGGGGATCTGCCGGGGCGTGGGAAACTCTATACCGTCCGGATAAAAGACGATGGCGTACCGAAATCGGCGGTCGAGTTTCATTACCAGTCGCTGAAAGCCGCCGGCATCGATGCAAAATATTTTGCCCCGGAGATCTTTTTAACAGCGGATGAAAAGAAGGAATCGAGCCGTTACCTTGAATGGCAGGGAATCGATTTTGCCCGGCCGATCGTCGCCCTGCATCCAGGGGGATCGTGGCCTGCAAAATTGTGGCCGGCCGAGCGGTTCGCCGATCTGGCCGATTCCCTTATCGCAAAAACGCATGCACAGATCATACTGACGAAAGGACCGAAGGACACCGACGCGGCGGGAAAAGTTGAAAGAGCCGCTGTCGGCGGAGTGCTGTCGCTTCCCGTTCTTCCGCTTCGCCAGTTGGCAGCGATCCTTTCTCTCTGTTCTGTCTACGTTGCAAACGATTCGGGTCCGATGCACATCGCTGCAGCAGTTGGAACGCCGACGGTCGGCCTCTTCGGCCCCGGCGAAGAAAATATTTGGTTCCCGTACACATCGGCATTTCCGGGAGGATCATCAAAGAATATTGCGCTCAGGAAGGACGTTCCATGCCATCCATGCCACCTCGACGTCTGTAACCGGACCGGAAATGGTTACATGGAATGCATGAATCTCCTTTCCGTCAACGAGGTCTTTCATGCAGTGAGGGAAAGAATATAACCTCTGAGTCACTCTGTGCCTCCTCTGTGTTTCTCTGTGTAATTCTTTTTCTTCACACAGAGCGGCACAGAGAACCACAAAGTGACACAGAGTTAAGTTTTACACTAATTCATTACAGGGGGAAGAAATTCGCATTATGCCGCCTCAAAAAGAACGCCATCAGCTTACGCTTCGGGGAACGCTCTATAAAATCATTTACACCAACAACGAAAACGGGTACCTCATCGGCGCTCTCAAGACGTCCGAAGGATCCGTCTCTATCGTCGGGTATATGATGGAGCCGCGCGAAGGGGAAGACTACGGCATTACCGGTGCGTGGACGACGCATCCGAAATACGGGAAACAATTTCAGTTCGAAAGCTATGAGGTGAAGGAGCCGACCACGCTCCACGGCGTCGAAGAATATCTCTCGTCCGGGCTCATCTACGGCGTCGGGCCTGCACTTGCGTCGCGTATCGTCAAAAAATTCGGCATCAAAACACTCGACATCCTCAACAAAAATCCCGAGCGCCTGATGGAAGTTGAAGGCGTCGGAAAAAAGAAGCTCGAAAAAATTGTAGAATCCGCTTCGTCGCTCCGGGAAATGCAGGACGTCATGACGTACCTCAAGTCCTACAACGTCAGCACGAGCCAGGCGATCAGAATTTTCAAAGCGTACGGCAAAGGAGCAGCCGGTGTGGTGAAGAACAATCCGTACCAATTGATCCAGGATGTTCAGGGTATCGGCTTTCAGATCGCGGATTCGATCGCCCAGCGCGTCGGCGTTCAGCCGGAAAGTATGTACCGTCTCGAGGCCGGCATCCGGTTCGTTCTCAATGATGCGTGCCGCGCGGCCGGCCATTGTTATCTTCCGAGAGAGGAATTGGCCCGCCGCTCGGCGGAACTTCTCGTCGTCGATGAGACGAAGATCAACCTCGCCATCGACGAAAGCATCCGCACCGGATTTCTCGCCGCCGAGAACGACAACCTTTTTCCGTTTCTCCTTCACCAGGCGGAGATCGACTCTGCGGACAAGATAGGCCAGCTTCTCCGCAAAGGATCGAAACCATTTTCCGAGAGCAAGCTTCTCGCTTCGCTGTCGCACATCGAGAAGAGGCATGGGATCGAGTTCGATGCCAAGCAGCGGGACGCCATCCTCCATTCGATCCAAAAACCGATCACGATCCTCACCGGCGGGCCGGGAACCGGGAAAACATTGTGCGTCAACGGCATTATCGAACTTGCGGACGAGCTTGGAGTGAACTACCTCCTCTGCGCGCCGACGGGGCGCGCGGCGAAACGACTGTCGGAATTATCCAGCCGCGAGGCAAAGACGATCCATCGGCTGCTGGAGTACGAGCCGGTGTCGGGAACGTTCCGGCGGGGAAGCGATTTTCCGCTCGAGTGCGACATGCTCATCGTGGATGAGGTTTCGATGGTGGATATCGAACTCTGTTCGGCCCTTCTCGATGCCCTGAAGCCCGAGGCGCAGCTTGTGCTCGTCGGCGACGTCGACCAGCTCCCTTCCGTCGGCCCGGGACAGGTATTGCGCGACCTCATCGAAGCAAAGATCATCGGCACCGTGCGGCTGGACACGATCTTCCGGCAATCCGAAGAAAGCACGATCATCGCGAATTCGCACCGCATCGACGCCGGAGAAATGCCGGTCTTCTCCCCCGACTTCAAACTGCTCGAAGAAACCTCGGCTGAGAATATGCAGGAGACCATCGTGCGCCTCTGTTCCACCATCCTCCCTCAAAATTATCAATACGACCCGTTCGACGACATCCAGGTTCTCTCGCCGATGCACAACGGCGCAGCGGGCGTGCGCGAACTGAACAAGGAGCTGCAGCGCGCGCTGAACGGCAACTCCAAGCTCTGCTGGCAGGGGAGCGAGCGGAAATTCCTGATGGGCGATAAGGTGATGCAGACGAAAAACAACTACGACAAGGACGTCTTCAACGGCGACCTCGGACGCATTGCCGGTGTGGACAAGGATGACGGGATCCTCATCGTGGAGTTTTACGGGAAGAAAGTCGACTATACCTTCGAGCAGCTGGATGAACTGACGCTCGCCTATGCAATGACGATCCACAAAAGTCAGGGAAATGAATTCAAAGCGGTAATCGTCCCCGTATCGACATCCCACTATATAATGCTGCAGCGCAACCTCATTTATACCGCCGTAACTCGGGCGCGGGAACTCCTGATTCTCGTCGGGGAAATGAAAGCCCTCGCCATCGCCGTCCGCAATGACGAAGTAAGGGAGCGAAACACGATGCTCCGAAAACGGCTTAAGGAGACACAAATTAATAATTAACAATTAAGAATTAATAATTGATGGTTTTAAACGGTCTTTAGCAAGACTCCTATATCTCTTAATTCTTAATTTTTAATTCTTAATTGCTCCTCTGTCCCCCGTCACACTCCCGCCCGCTTCCCCTTGACATTCCCCTCCACATTCTCTAATTTTGTTGTAGAAAAACAATCCCCGCTTCACAGGAGATGGCTGCGCCGCCATATTCAAGGGTATTGATTCACATCATTCACTTACTTTTGGATAAAACTATGAAAACCATTCTACTTCTTTTTGCGGCCATCCTCTTTGTGGGGATTTCGGCTGAGGCGCAGTTTAACACGGGTGATAACGCATCGATTGTTCTGGGACAGCCCAACTTCAATACTGCTACTAATCCCGGTTCGCCGTCAACAACAACGATGGTACCTTATGGTGTTGCGGTAGATGGCGCCAACGGCAAGCTTTATGTCGCCGATCAATCCTTCAATCGCGTGCTGAGATGGAACACCGCGGGTATAAATAGCAATGACCCTGCCGAGGCTGTTATTGGTCAAGGGAGTTTTGTTACTCTAGATGCGGATATTACTCAAACGGGAATGGACAGTCCGTCGGGTCTATGCGTTGCGCCGAACGGAACGGCATTATTTGTTTCGGAGTTCAGTTCGAACAGAGTGACCCGATTTGACAATGCGCAGAATATCACAAGCGGCTCTGCCTCAGCCAGTGCGGTTTTTGGCGAGCCGAATTTTACTACTGGGGGCGGAGGGACAACGAGTTCGACGGTGACAACTCCCTATGGAGGAGCAATCGATGACGCGGGGCATCTCTATATTCCAGATTGGACAAACAACAGAGTACTTCGATTCGATAACGCGACGAGTCTAACAAATGGCTCCATGGCGAGTGGTGTACTAGGTGCGCGGAATTTTACAAGTCCCGGCCTCGGAACGTGTACGGACTCAACAATCAACGGCCCGACAGCCGTTGCGATCGATAATGCAGGAACACTCTACGTGGCCGACAATGGAAATAATAGGGTTCTTTATTTCTTGCACGCTGCCACCAAACTCAATGGTGCAAAAGCCGATGGGGTTATCGGTCAACCCTCATTTACTGCTCATAGTCCTATCGGTCACGGTTCACATAATCTCAATTCTCCCAATGGCCTTGCGGTAGACGGTTTAGGACGCCTTTACATCTCAGATTACGGCAATAATCGGATTTTATGCTACGATTCCGCGGCATCGATCACAAATAATACTGCGGATGCCGCGCTTGGTCAGAGTTCTCTTACTTCGTTTGGTGCAAACACGACACAGAATGGTCTCAATGGACCGGCAGGGTTGGCGATCGATAATAACAATGGCTTTTTGTGGGTGGCTGACCAGAACAACACTCGTGTCTTACGATTTACGGCGGCATTTTCCCCGCTGCCCGTTGAGCTGACATCTTTCACGGCGGCAGTCCTCGACGGCAAAGTATCGCTTGCATGGAAGACGGCGACAGAGATCAATAACTCCGGGTTTGAAATACAGCGTGGTGCAAACGACAGTAAACAGTTAACAGTAAATAGTTGGACGAAGGTTGGGTTTGTTGCGGGGCATGGAACGTCGAATGCGCCGCAGAATTATTCGTATACCGACGCATCGGTGAGCGCCGGAAAATATTCGTATCGCTTGAAGCAGATCGACCATGACGGGAAATTTGCCTATGGTCAAACGATCGAGGCGACCGTCGGCATTACCCCGGGGACGGTGCTGCTGGACAACAACTATCCGAACCCGTTCAACCCCTCCACGAAGATCTCATTCGTCCTCGGAACAAAAGGACATGCGACCCTGAAAATCTTCAACGTTCTCGGTCAGGAAGTGGCCACGCTCGCGGACGGAGAGTTCAACGACAGCCAGGCGCAGACATTTACTTTCGACGCGTCGAGACTTTCCAGCGGAGTCTATTATTATGAGTTAAAGAGCGGCACGTCGACACAAATCAAGAAGATGATGCTGCTGAAGTAACATCGATCTGATATTTTAGAATGAGAAGCCTCCGCCAATAACGGAGGCTTTTTCGTTTGGGGATGACATATCGTATCATGAATGCCGATCATTCTGAACGAAAAAAGCTTCATCGCTGTCATTCTGAGGAGCGAAGCGACGAAGAATCTACGTCATAGCAACACCGCATTTCCCCGAAGTTTCCGTGCCGTAGACCCTCCCAAAGGTCGCGAAGCGATCCCTTTGGGAGATGCCTTCGGCATTCGCTCCGCTCAGCGTGACATATTATGGAAGTGTTCCTTAGCATTCTGCTTTGACCAAGCATCATCATTGTCATTCTGAGGATCCCGACGTTTTTGCCGAAGGCATCACTTCGTGATCGTCGGGAGACGAAGAATCTATATCGACGCAGCATCGTCGATCCGAGAAACTTTAGTGTCATAGATCCCTCGCTCCGCTCGGGATGACATATAGTGTTTGGAATTCACATTAATCTGAAGGGACAAAGAAATTTCAAATCGTAAATTGGCAATCGTAAATTGGAAATGTCAATTAACCTCCATATATTCACACAAGCAGAATCTGAAAGGAAATTATGGAACGCCTATTCTCTCCGTGGCGCTCGGAATACATTGGATCGCTTTCCAAATCAAAGGAAAGAGAAGACAAGGGATGCCTGTTTTGCAGCGCGGCAAAAAGCAAGAATGATTCGCGCAGTCTCATCCTTCTCCGTCGGAAATTTTGTTTTGTGATGATGAATTTGTATCCCTACAACAGCGGGCACGTGCTCATCATCCCGTACACGCACACCGGGCAATTCAGCCGCCTTTCGAAGAAAGAACATGCCGACGTGATGGCCGCTTCCGCGCTCGTGATGGAGGCGATCGAAAAAACGATGCAGCCGCAGGGCTTCAATTTCGGCGCCAACCTCGGACGCGTTGCCGGTGCCGGCATCGACCAGCACATTCATTTTCACGTAGTTCCCCGATGGACCGGGGACACGAATTTCATGCCGACACTGGCGGATACAAAGCTGGTGTCCGAATCGATGCAGGAAACGTACAAGAAGCTCAGGAAAAACCTCAGTTCAAAGAAGTAACTTGCGATTTTCGTTTGCCGATTTCCGATTTACGATTTGAAAATGCCTTGTTCATTCAGAATAACGTGGAGTTAGTTACAGCATGTCATCCTGAGCGTAGCGAATGCCGAAGGCATCTCCCAAAGGGATCGCTTCGCGACCTTCGGGAGGATCTACGACACCATAGCATCGCAGATCGACAATGCTGCGTTGACGTAGATTCCTCGTCGCTACGCTCCTCAGAATGACAATGATGTTGCTTTGTGCTTTCAGAATGAAGGGGATTCATATTACTATATGTCATCCCGAACAGAGCGAGGGATCTGCGATCGAGTAGGAACTTATTTGCGAACTTTTATCAATTAATTTCAGGAGGCTGGATTGAACGGTCCCGTCATGCACTTTAATTTCCCCTTCTCACTTTTCACTATTTACCTTTCACTATTCACCCTTTTCAATATTACGCCGTCATCCGTTTTCGCACAGCCGGCGCCGGCAGGCCCGTACGTCGAAGCCGCATCAAGGATATCCGACAAGGGGCTGACCGACCTGCGGGCATTTACAATGCTCTCCGAACTGACCGGCACGATCGGCAGCCGTCTCAGCGGATCTCCCCAAGCGGCAAAAGCAGTCGAGTGGGGAAAGAAGACAATGCTTCAGTGCGGATTTGACAGCGTTTACCTGCAGCCGGTAATGGTTCCGCACTGGGTGCGAGGAAACGTCGAACGCGCATCGATCCTTGACGGCCAAAAGGAAACCCCTCTTACGATCTGCGCACTTGGCGGGAGTATCGCAACCCCTGAGGAAGGGATCACAGCCGAGGTGATCGAAGTCCATTCGGTGAATGAGGCAAAAAGTCTCGGTGAGAAAGCGAGAGGGAAGATCATCTTCTATAATCGCCCGATGGACCCGACGAAAGTGCAGACGATGGAAGCGTACGGCGGCGCCGTTGATCAGCGTGCGGGAAGTGCGATTTACGCCGGGAGCGTGGGCGCTGTTGCCGCGTTGGTTCGTTCGATGTCGCTTGCGATCGACGATGTGCCGCATACCGGCGCGATGTACTACGTCGACAGCGTCTCGAAAATTCCCTCGGCGGCAGTGAGTACGGCGGGGGCGAACATGCTGAGCGAAATGCTGAAAACCGGCAAGAAGGTCCGAGTAAAGATCGTCCTGAACTGTGAAACTCTTCCCGATGTCGAATCGTCAAACGTCATCGGCGAAATCAGGGGCTCGGAGAAGCCGGGCGACGTGATCGTGATCGGCGGACATCTCGACAGCTGGGACAAAGGGCAGGGGGCGCACGACGACGGCGCCGGTGCTGTCCAGTCGATGGAGGCGCTCCGCCTGCTGAAGGATCTTGGACTAAAACCAAAACGGACGATCCGATGCGTTCTTTTCATGAATGAGGAAAACGGGCTGCGCGGTGGGAAAGCTTATGCAGCAGCAAAGCGCCCCGCAGGCGAAAAAGATATCGCAGCGATCGAGACCGACGCCGGCGGGTTTACGCCACTCGGGTTTGGGGTTTCAACTGATTCCGTGAGGTTTGAAAAACTCAAAAAGCTTTCGGGTGCACTTGAAGGCATCGGCGCAGACCGGATACGCAAAGGGGGCGGCGGTGCCGATATTTCTCCCCTCGCAGAAGCCGGCGTTCCGATGATCGGCCTGACCCCCGAAAACCAACGCTATTTCGACTACCATCACTCGGATAAGGATACGATCGACAAGGTTAATCCGCGCGAACTCGAACTTGGCGCCATCGCGATAGCGATCTTTGCGTACGAAATTGCGCAAGAGGGACTGTAGGAGTGAATAGTTAACAGTGAACAGTGATCAGTGAAAAGTTAAAAGTGAAAGGTGAAGGGGCATAATTGAAAAGCTATTACGTATAACTTACAACCTAAAACTTATAACCTTTCACACATTATGCCAAGCCAGCCGATAGGCGCATTCTTCACTCCCCTGCAATGGGCGAAGTGGGTTGTCGCGGAGAACAGGCTTTTCGAACAATGGCTGGACGGCGCCGTCGTTTTTGACCCGACGGCCGGCGAGGGGAGCTATCTCGAAGCATTTGTTTCGATTGCATATGACGGTCATCTTCCAATAACAAATGACATGCTGAAGCGCCTCTTCGGCGTTGAGAAGGAAAGAGCGTTCACGCGAAACTTCTTTTTGAAAATGAAAAGTGTGTATGGTATCGATTTCCCCCGTGAGAATTTCAGATGCGGGGACTATATTCTTTCGAAGAACACGGTCAAAGCCGACATTGTCGTGGGGAATCCGCCGTGGCAGAATTTTAACGATCTGCCGCCGCACTATAAGGAGATTCTGAAGCCGTATTATTTCCGTTATCATCTTGTATCTCAATCCCGGGAGCTGCTGCTGGGAGGATCACGGATCGACGTCGCGGCCGTCGTGATCGCGAAAAGCCTCATTGAGAGTCTCAAAGAAAATGGGAAAGCGTATTTCTTCATGCCGCTTTCGTTGTTGTTGAACGGTGCTGCCCATCGGCAGTTCAGAGCATACCGTCTCGGCGCAACTGAATTCTCCGTCGAACGCGTGCACGATTTCAAAAACAGATCCATTTTCGAAGGGGTCGGAACTCGTTACGGGTTGGTCGCCTTTCAGCGTGACAAGAAGCAGGCATTTCCAATCCCGTATTTTGAATTCGAATCAGGAGAATGGGCGAAGCACTCGGCGCAGCCGGCTTTCCGCCGGGATGATCCGCTCAGCATCGAAAGAGACGGAGGAATCTCCCTTCGAGCCTTTGAGTCGTTTTCGAAGATCGAAGTTTCTGCACAATCGAAGCCGCGGCAGGGAGTGAATACATGCGGAGCGAACAGCGTGTTCATCTTCGACTCGACCGTCCGCCTCGACGATAGCATCGCATGCGTAAGTAACGCGAAAGTTAAGAACGTTATTCTTCCGATGAAGTATCTCTTTCCAATGCTGGACAAAGTAAATTTTGCGCATCCTGAACCCATTCCAAAGCGCTACGTCCTTCTCCCGTATGACGCGGCGACCGGCAGGCCGCTCGATGAAACCGAGCTTGAGAAAGAACCTTTGCTCTATGACTACTTGCAATCGCAGCAATCCGTACTTCAAAATCGAAAAGGAACGCTGATCAACGCATGGATCTCAAAAGGTCTTTGGTGGGCGCTGCTGGGTGTCGGAAAATATTCCTTCATGCCGTACAAGATCGCATGGGAAGCGTACGGCAAAAAGACGTATCGGCCGAAAGTGTTTTCGGGAGACTGGCAGGGAAATCAGGCGCTCCATGCGTACATACCGACCGAGGACCGCGAGGCCGCGCTCGACATTTGTCGAAAACTTCGCGACCCGATCGTCCAGTTTTATTTATCGTCTCAACGCATGGAAGGGACGTGCAATTGGGCGCAGCCTGGAAGAATTGCCAGACTACTCAGGGTTAAGGATGAAGATGGTGCGATGGGCACTCATCAATCCGATGGTTTCGCGGAAAGACGCAAAGCTGCGATCTGATTCTAGATACCAGCTTTACGCCTTCGCGTCTGGCGAAGCCATCCCTTTGTAGGATCGTTCAAAAATCTCTATTCCAATATAGCGCATGTCATCATTGTCCACATATCGCCGTCTCGAAGATATTCCGCTTCTCGGAAATCTATCCATCAATCAATATCGGCTGGAAAACGGTTTGCAGACGGCGATCGTCGTCGATCGAACGACGCCCATTTTCACGTATCAGACGTGGTTCAATGTCGGATCGGCGGATGAGCCGGCTGGCCGCCAGGGTCTCGCGCATCTCTTCGAGCATATGATGTTCCGGAAGACATCGACACGGGGAATGGGGGAGTTCGAACGGATCGTCAACAACAACGGAGGTACGGGCATCAATGCCTACACTTCAAGAGACCAGACTGTCTACTTCTTTACCTTTCCGAACGACAAGTTGAGTCTTGCTGCCGACCTCGAGTCCGACCGGATGGCAAACCTCGTCGTCGACGAGGACATGTTTCGGACCGAGAAGGGTGCGGTCCTGACAGAAAAAAATCGGGGACTCGACGACCCCAACCGGTTGTTGTGGGAGACGGTCTATTCATTGGCGTATACTCAACACAACTACCGGTACTCGACGATCGGCGAGATCTCCTCGATTGAAAATTTTACTGTCAGGGAAGCCCAAACGTTCTACAGCCGTAATTATTCTCCGAACAACTCGCTCATCATTATTGTGGGCGATGTTGACCCTGAAACCGTCATCCAAATAATTGATGAGAAATACGGTTCCTTGAAATCTTCCGATGTCGAGAAGCGGGCCGTCACCAGCGAGCCGCTCCAGCGCGAATCGCGCGAAGCCGCGATCACACATCCCAAAGCGACGCGCCGAATGCTTGCGAAAGCCTGGCACATTCCCAACATGCTCCACCCCGATTATCCAGCGCTTGCCGCCGTGGGGAAATTGCTCACGTCGGGGAAATCCGCTGTGCTGAACGAACGCCTCCTCAACACGGCAAAAGCAACCGAGGTATTCGCGGACGCGTATCTTTCACGCGACGTCGGCACGTTTGAGCTTTTCGTTCAATGTGCCGACGGCGAATCGTTCGAGTCGATCGAGAATGTATTCTTTTCGGCGGCGAGTGAACTGGCAGAAGGAAGGTTCAGCGAAGATCAGATGCAGATCGTCAAGAATCATCTCCAGCGGGAACTTTACCGTGCGGTGACTTCTCCGGCGCAGCTCGCGCGGCTCATCGGGGACAGTTTCATCTGCACTGGAGACCTGTCGTATCAGATAAAGGCAATAAAGCGGATTGAAAACGTCCAGGCAAGGGATATTCAACAGGTTGTCAAGAGATATTTACTGGACGGAAAGGTCACCACAGTAAAATTAATGCCCGATAAGAGAGCATAGAACGCAAATGCCGATCACGAACGATCAACTTTATTATGAGCAAGACCTGCGCGTCCCCATGACCCAACTGACGCTGGTTTATCACGGGGCTGGTATACAGCAGGAGGCGCAGCAAAAAACAGGACTTGCGCGGCTCACGGCAAAAATGCTTTTTCGCGGAACGTCCGCTCTCAACAGGGAAGCCATTGCCAGGAAGTTTGAATTGTTGGGAGCGGAAGTCAATGCGAACGTTTCGGAAACTGATTTTATTATAGCGATCTCCTGCTTCACAAAGAACCTCGACACAGTAGTCGACCTTGTCGTGTCGGTCATCCGCGAGGCCAGTTTTCCGCAGCAGGAGCTGGAACTCATGATAAAATCGGAACTGAACCAGCTCGAAGCGGCGCTCCAGGAACCCGAACGCGTACTTTCTGCGGCCAATCAATTCGTGCTCTACGACGGGGCCGGTGTCGGAAGGATCGGCTCAAAACAGGGAGTCCTCGCAATCGAGCGTGGGGATGTTGTCGAGTTCTTCTCGAAAGTTCGGTCCGCTTCGGTATTGTACTTCAATTCCATTTCGGATGTTGCGATGAACGAGATCGAGGGCGCGACAAGACGCTTTTCCGCAGGGAGGTCCGGCGGCGGGTTTGAGCTGAAGCCGGAAGTTCGCTTCAGAGAGGTCAGGGGCCGGAATGCCTTCGTTGTGCATTCGCCGCAAGCGAAGAATGACCGGCTCATATGGACGCAGGAGGGCATTGCTGCAACGGACGACAGGCGTTTCGATCTTAGTCTCATCATCGATGCGCTCGGCAGTTTCGAAGGCTTCCTCTTCGACGAACTGCGGAACAAGAGAGGATGGTGTTACGGCGCCTATGCATTCGCTGTTCCCGCGACATCGCGCCCAGGCCGCATCGGGGTGTATGCTGACCCGTCGCATGAGACTTCCAAAGACCTCATCCCCGAGATGCTGCGGCTCTACCGTGTCTTTCCGCACGAACAAGAGTTTCAGGATCGGTTAGTACAGCGAAATACAACGTTCAAGAACCGGTATTCGTACCAGTTGGACCTGAAGTTCAGGCTCGCAAGCCGGGTGAGTAGGGATCGGTACGGTATTCCTATTCTTGAGAGGGATGCGTACAACAGCCGCATCGACGCGGTGACGGATATCAGCACGCAGAGGGTTATCGACGAACTTTTCGATGACCGCAATTTGTGCATGGTTTTCTACGGCGACGCAGAAAGGATCCGGAAGATCCTCGCGGACTGCGATTCGTCAATTCAGGTCACCGTGATGGAAAAAGAGAGGCTGATAGCGTAAGTACTCTGTGGAACCCTGTGAATCTCTGTGCCACTCTGTGTAAAGAATGTAATGTTTCATAGAGTGACACAGAGGAGGCACAGAGAAAAAACGTAGATTCGAATTCTTCCAGATGCAATACGTCTTGGAATATGGGTGAAAGATTTTTGAAAAAAGTACTTGACAAGCGCTGAAATATGTATTAAATTTAAATAGTTTAAATTTAAAGTATATATCCTTGAAAACGACGAAGAAATACGGAAAGAAAGCCGACCTTGCGCTCAGCATGTGGGTAAAACTAGCGCGGGCAAGCTCGACTTTCGGACACCTGACGAACCTGGACATCCAGCGGTACGGCCTTACCCAGCCGCAGTTCGCGGTGATCGAAGCGCTGGGGCACCTCGGTCCGATGAAGATGGGGAGTTTTTGTTCGAAGATGCTGACGAGCGGAGGGAATATTACCGTGGTGATCGATAATCTGGAAAAGGACGGGTTGGCGGAGCGCATCCCGTTTCCGAAAGACCGCCGGGCGATCACGGTCAGGCTGACGACAAAAGGAGAAAAGCTTTTTCACGATATCTTCTCAAAGCATGCGCAATTCGTCACGAAGATCGCGTCGGTGCTGAACGAGGAGGAACAGATCCAGCTTTCGGCGCTGCTCAAGAAACTCGGCATGGCGCTGCAGGAACGATTCTAAATTTTTTTTGGCATAATATTTTGAATTTGAATATTATAAATTGAAAGAACATAACTTAACAGGGATGATCATGACAACCGACGTACTTGAAAGGGGTTCAATGGGCGCAGCCGTTGCAGGCGTCCAATATCCGCTTCATCCGTTAATTAACGCCAGGAAAAGCCCCCGCGCGTTCACGGAACGGCCAGTTGAACAGGAAAAACTGAGAAGCGTCCTCGAAGCGGCACGCTGGGCCCCGTCCGCAGGCAATCTGCAGCCGTGGAGGTTCATCGTTGTGGCAAAAGAATTTCCGGAAGACCATGAGCGCATCCTGAATCTTCTGTTCGAAGGCAACAGAGTCTGGGCAGCGAAAGCGCCTGTCCTTATCCTCTCCGTCGGCCAGGTGACCGACCGTGTGAGCAAAAAAACAAACAAGTTTGCGCTCCATGATGTCGGCATGGCCGCTGAGAATCTTGCGCTTCAGGCAGTCTCACTCGGTCTTGCTGCTCATATTATGGGAGGTTTTTACGCCGATCGGACGAAGGCGACATTTAACATCCCCGACGAATTCGAGCCCGTCGCAGTCGTAGCGCTGGGATACGAGGGAAACGCGCGTCTTCTTCCTCAGCCGCTGCTCGAGAGAGAATTGGCGGCCAGAGTCAGGAAGCCTCTTTCCGAACTCGTGTTCGGAAATGTCTGGGAGACTCCATCTACAGCAGTCGAGAATGACCGACCAAACAGTTTGAATAGTGCAACCAACAATTAACAAATAATACTACAAGGAGAAATGTTATGAACCTCACGTTCGATCAGATTTCGACCGGCCTCTTGCTGCTCCGGATAATTCTCGGAGTCGTCTTTTTTGCACACGGTGCTCAAAAAGTGTTTGGATGGTTCGGAGGCTACGGACTCGCGGGGACAGTCGGTTATTTCAGGAACGTCGTCCATGTTCCTGCACTCCTGGCGTACCTCGGGCCGTTCGTCGAATTCGTCGGCGGAGTTGCGCTGCTCTTCGGGATATTCACAAAAGCCGCTGCTCTCGGAATATTCATCACGATGCTCGTCGCAACTCTTAAAGTCCACCTTCCTATGGGATTCTTTTTAAGCGGGAAGGGCGATGGGAAAGGGCAGGGATATGAGTTTACACTGACGCTGGCGGTGATCTCGCTAGTTCTCGTCCTCCTCGGTGGTGGACTTTACAGCATCGATAGCTTGATTTACTAGAGGCCATCTCAAAAACGCTTATTCATGTCCTTCTCAAGGGACACCGAGAGATCATTGTCATTCTGAACCTTCGACGAGTCGTCTATCTACGAATCTACGATTCTACGAATCGTAGATTCGTTGAACGATCCTACGGGTCATAGACCCGGAGGGAGTCGTCTACCGTCGTTCTTTGGCGGGAGAAGAATTCATGACAATGACACACCCTGAATCTCCAAGGCTTTCATGTCATGGATGCTTCGCTCCGCTCAGCATGACATTTACGGCTGCTTTCTGCATGGAGACCATTTTTAAGATAGCTTCTAGGAACCGAGGATGAGAGGCATGATCTACTAAAAAGGAACTTTTGCTCTCGTTCGGATGTCAGTAATAAAGGAAAGCAGTATATAATATGGTAGCTCACAAATCATCTGAAAATCAGGCGGCAGGGTATGCTTTGAACGGCTATCGCATTCCCGGTCAGACCCACATCGGGTACGTCCATCTCCAGGTGTCAAACCTAAAGCGGTCTCTTCATTTCTATGAGACTCTTGTAGGATTGAAGAAGGCGATCGACCTCGGAAGTATTGTCGTTCTTTCTGCATCCGGGAATGCCCCCTACCACGTTCTGTTGACAGAAATTCCCGGCGCCGTTCCGAAACCTCCACGGTCGACCGGATTGTACCACGTTGCGATCCGTTTTCCCAACAGGCGCGAACTGGCGAAAGTTTTTCGCCGTCTGTATAACCACGCTGTGGAATTTCAGGGCTTTTCAGACCATTTGGTAAGCGAAGCAGTTTATCTTGCGGACCCGGACGGCAACGGAATTGAGTTGTACGTTGACAGGCCTCGCGAGGAATGGGTATTGAAGGAGAATCAAGTTCAGATGGCAACGCTGCCGCTCAACCTTGATTCACTGATCGCAGAATTGCGTAAGGAGGACTCCGATGACGATCCGATTGATTCGAATACGGATATCGGCCACGTACATCTTCATGTCTCTGAGCTGCACCAGGCTGACATTTTTTATAATCAACTGCTTGGTTTTGACGTGACGCAGCGATCGTACCCCGGAGCGCTATTTCTCTCCGCCGGAGGATATCACCATCATATCAGCGTTAACACCTGGGCTGGACTGGGCGCGCCCCCTCCCCCGGAGAATGCCGTTGGTTTGCTGAGCTTTGGCGTTCAACTTCCCGGCGGGCAATCGCTGCGGTCCGCAGCGAAACAGCTTGAAGACCATGGAGCGCAGTTTGAAATCATGCAGCATGAAATACTTCCCACCGAAATTCTCCGGGCAAAGAGTCCGGATTCCATGAAGGTGGATTTCTTTACTAACTAAAAATCATTCATACGAAAGGAACTGCAATGAAAAAATACTTCTTAATTGTCATAGCGAGCCTTCTGGCTTCTGCTGCATCGTTAGCGGATTCGGGGAACTGGGTGCTTGATCCGGCACACTCAAGCATAGAGTTCAGCGTTAAGCATATGGTCATTTCCGAAGTGACCGGTACTTTCAAAGACTTCAATGTTTCCCTCCGGTCCTCGAAAGATGATTTTTCCGATGCCGCTATCTCCGCAACGATCGCGGTAAAGAGCGTCGATACGCGGAATGAAATGCGGGACGGCCATTTGAAAACCGACGACTTTTTTAACGCAGAGAAATTTCCCGCGATAAAATTCCAGAGTACGTCGGTCGAAAAATCCGGGGACGGCCACTATACGATCAAGGGAAATCTTACGATTCGCGATTCCACAAAAGAAGTGACCATCGACGCAGTACTGAACGGAACGATCCCGTCGGGAAAGGGAAAACGTTCAGGATGGAAAGCAACGCTTGCGATCAATCGATTCGACTTCGGTTTGAAATGGGACCGCACGATCGAGACCGGCGGACTTGTTGCCGGAGCGACGGTCAACCTCATTTTCAACCTTGAATTCGTGAAATCATAAACGGAACGAGATGGTGGATCATCGCTATGATTGAGATCAGGAAAAACGAGGAGCGGGGGAGAACGCAGCTTGGCTGGCTCAACAGCCGCCATAGTTTTTCATTCGGAAGATATTACGACCCGAAGCATGTGAGCTTCGGACCGCTCCTCGTGCTTAACGATGATGTAGTGATGCCCGGCACGGGGTTTGGAACGCATGACCATGACAATATGGAAATTGTCACATACGTTCTTAACGGCACACTCGAACACCGCGACAGTATGGGGGCAAGAGGGCTGATCGGGGAAGGAGATGTGCAGCGGATGACTGCCGGAACCGGCATTTCACATTCCGAGTACAACGCTTCCGCTGAGAAGCCCGTCCATTTTTATCAGATCTGGTTCGTACCAAATCAACAGGGCTTGGCGCCGTCGTACGAGCAAAAGAACTTCACATCAGACCAGCGAAGGAATAAATTTCTTCCCGTAGCCTCTCATCGAAAGGAACTCGGCGGCGTCGTGGTGAACCAGGATGTCATAATGTCGGTTGGGTCGTTCGATGCGGGAGCGGAAGAAAAAATCTCTCTCGATGTTTCTCGAGGCGCATACTTCCATATCATTGATGGCAAAGTCCAGATCAACGGGGCGGTCGCGGGTCCGGGCGATGCGGTGATGGTGAAGGAAGAGAGTCAGGTGATCCTGTCAGCGCTCGAGAAATCGGAGGTTATTTTTTTCGATGTCCCACTTGCAGGATGGGATCAATCGATCGAATAACTCGCATCATCTGATCGGTATTCATAGCTTTATGTTTTATCTGCCATTGTTAGCAAAACAGCCTATAACTAACCTGTGCTTCATACCTGCCTTCCCCCCATGCCTTTAACCGCATTATTGTCCTTTGATCCCTTAGTTTTTCCGAAATATCGGAAAATTGTTGTCTTCTTGTCCGAAAAAGTGTTACTATGCAAGGAATGAAAGCCGATTCAGACTGCTGATTCGGCGTATAATAACTCAACAGTGACAGTGGATAGAATCAATCGAACTGGATTTGATGGGCGCATTGGAGTCAAAATATAGCCGGGTATTCGACCTTCTGCCGGAACTTATTTTTGTCCTTGATAAGAACGGTACAATTCTGGACTACAATGCAAGCGTTTCGAGGATGCTGGAGGATGGAGGCGACCAAGAATCGGTTCAGTCGATATACGATTTGTTGCAGGGAACCCACAGGGAGAAATTTTTATCGGTTCTTAACGGCGAAGAAGCCGATCTGCACTTCCGTTCTCAATTCAGCCATTCCGGCAACCGCATCATCGACGTTGATCTCGCGCTCAAAAAATTCGATTCGGTTTCTCCGGAAGTATTCGTGCTGATCGCGAATGATATGACCGAACAGGAAAAAATGGAGCTCGACCTCCTGAGATTTTCTGAGGTCATGCAGCACACGATGAGCCCGATTCAGATCACCGACGCACAAGGGAAAATAATTTTTGTCAATCCGGCGTTCGAAAAGGTAAGCGGTTACACGAAGGAGGAGTTGCTCGGCAAGAACCCGAGTATTCTCAACAGCGGCGTGCAGGACGAAAAATATTGGAAACAAGTGTGGAACAATATTCTCAAAGGCAAAGAATGGGTCGGCCAAATCCAAAACCGGAGAAAGAACGGGGAGCTCTTCCATACGGAGCTTGTGATTTCGCCGATCGTCGCCACCACAGGACAGGTCGTGGGGTTCCTCGGTTCTCACAGGGATATTACAGAGCAGAAACTTTTGGAACAGCAGCTGGTCCGGTCGCAGAAAATGGAAACATTCGGAACACTGGCGGCAGGTATTGCCCATGAAGTCGGCAACCCTCTGACGTCGATCTCGTCTATCGTGCAAGTCATTCAGCGAACGACCAAAGACCGGTTTGCGCAGGAGAAACTCGAACTGGTGAAGAACCAGGTGAACCGCATCGCCAAGATCATCAGAGAACTGGTGGATTTCTCCAGGCCGTCGGCGTACGAGGTAAAGCAGGCGGACGTCAATACCATCATCCGCGACGCCATCAACATCGTACAGTACGGAAAGAAAGTTCACGACATCACCTTCGTCATTGAGTTGGATGACGGTCTTCCGCAGGTGTCCGTCGTTCACGACCAGCTCGTCCAGGTATTCCTGAACATTGCCATGAATGCCGTCGACGCATGCGAAGGGAGACCGGGAACGATCAGAATTACGAGCCAGGTGATGCCCGACAACATCGAGGTTATTATTGAAGATACCGGCAAGGGAATACCCGAAGACGACTTTGCAAAAATATTCGACCCTTTCTACACGACGAAAGAAGTCGGAAAAGGGACGGGACTTGGATTGTGGGTCAGTTACGGGATTGTGAAAAATTTTGGGGGTGACATCCGCGTTGAAAGCAAAGAGGGAAAAGGGAGCATCTTTACCGTTATTTTGCCATTGAAAGGAACGATCAATGTCTGAAAAAATATTAGTTGTCGACGACGAAGAGATCATCCGCGACTCGCTCACGTTCATTCTTCGCAAGGAAGGGTATGACGTCGATGAAGCGAAGAACGGCGTTCAGGCCCTGGAAAAGATCATGGCGACTTCGTATGACATCGTGATCACCGATATCGAGATGCCGGAGATGAGGGGAACGGAACTGCTTGAAAAAATTTCATTGCGCTCCCCTCATACCTTCGTTATCATTATTACGGCCTACGGTTCCATTGAGACGGCGATCGAAGCGCTCCGCAAGGGAGCCTATGATTATGTCCTCAAACCGATCGAGTTCGATGACCTTATTTTCCGCGTACGCAAGCTGCTCGAACATCGGAGCCTCTCGCTGGAGAACACACTGCTTCGTAAAGAATTGAACCGCCAGTACGATTTTCATCATATCATCGGCCAGAGTCCCGCGATGAAGAAAGTCTTCCAGACGATCGAAAAAGTCGCCGCCAGTGAAGGAACGGTGTTGATCACGGGAAAGAGCGGTACCGGAAAAGAACTTGTTGCGCGGGCGATCCATTTCAACAGCAAGAGGGCCGGAAAACGTTTCGCCGCGATCAATTGCGGCGCCATTGTTGAAACGCTTGTTGAAAGCGAGCTGTTCGGCCACAAAAAGGGGTCGTTTACGGGGGCCGTGGCTGACAAGGACGGCGTGTTCAAGGTCGCGGACGGAGGCACGCTGCTCCTGGACGAGATCAGCGAGATGCCCCTCCACTTGCAGGTAAAACTTTTGCGTGCGATCGAACAACGGGAGATATTTCCCGTCGGATCCAACGACGCATTCAAATTCAATGTCCGGCTGATCGCTTCAACAAACAGGAACCTTCGCGAAGAAGTCGCGAACAACAAATTCCGAGAGGATCTATTTTACCGACTTAACGTCGTCGAAATTCACCTCCCCTCCCTCGTCGAACGCGTGGACGATATTCCCCTCCTCGTCGGACATTTTATCAACACATACCGGAGCCAGATGGGGAAGAATATTAAAGGCGTTACGAACCAGGCAATGAACGTGCTTATCCATTACCAGTGGAAGGGTGAGGTGCGGGAGCTGCAAAATGTCATCGAACGGGCAATGATCTTCTGCGAAGGCGAATACGTCGACGTTATTCATCTTCCCGATAACATGCAGAAGCTCTCGACCGCCGGCGACTCGGGTCTTTCCGGGGACAGTTCCACGCTCAAGGATGCGACGCGCGGATTCGAGCGGCGGTTCATCGAGGAGACGCTGCAGCATCATGATTTCAACAAAGAACTTGCTGCGAACGAGCTCGGCATCAGTCTTTCATCGCTGTACCGGAAGATGGAGGAGTTGAAGCTTCCCGTGAAACACTCATCATCCGCAAAGGACGAGTAGAATGAAGAGCATCGCTTTCTTTGAAACGACCAAACAGGAAGAACACTTTTTACGAAAGCGGATCGGCAAGAGTTTTGCTGTTCAGTTTTTTTTGGAGCCGATTCAAGAAGTCCCGCTCAGCAAGTTTGCCAAAGCGGATGTTGTTTCGGTGTTCATCTACTCTGTTTTGAAAAAAGATCTTCTCAAAAGCTTGAAAAACCTGAAACTCGTTGCGACACGAAGCACGGGTTTTAATCACATCGACATTCAAGCGGCAAAGAAGCAAGGGGTCCTCGTCTGCAATGTACCCTACTACGGCGAAAATACCGTTGCTGAGCATACGTTCGCGCTCATCCTGTCGCTGTCGCGCAACATCCACAAAGCGTACATGCGAACACTCCGAAATGATTTTTCGCTGCAGGGATTGCGGGGGTTCGACTTGAAAGGGAAAACGCTCGGCGTTATCGGCGCGGGAAGCATCGGCTTGCACGTAATCAGAATGGCAAAAGGTTTCGGGCTCAACGTCATCGCCTATGACCTGAAGCCGAATCATTTTCTCGCGGAAACGCTGGACTTCACCTATGCATCGCTCGACGACCTCCTTTCTCAGTCGGATATCATTTCGCTTCATCTTCCTTCCAACGAACAGACGCATCACCTGTTGAATATGAAAAACATCCGCGACATCAAAAAGGGTGCGTTGTTCATCAATACCGGGAGGGGAGATCTCATCGAAACGCAGGCGCTCCATTATGCGTTGAATTCGGGCATTTTCGCGGGGGCCGGCCTCGATGTGTTTGAAGGGGAAGAATTGGTGAAGGAAGAAAACCAGATGTTGACCAAAAATGTACCCGTGGAAAAGCTTCAGGCCCTGCTCCAAAAGAACATTTTGCTCAAGATGGAGAATGTCATTCTCACTCCCCACATGGCCTTCGACAGTGTTGAGGCGATCGAACGAATACTACAGACGACGGTGGACAATATTGTCGCTTTCGAAAGCGGCAGGCCCCAATTTGTCGTGAACAGGGGGTAAGACCGCTCGTCTCGCAGTGCGGCGCCAATTCACTTCGGCGCGTCACGGTCCATCGAAAACTCTCGAATTCTTTTCAGACGACAGTGAACAATTTCTCTTCGTTAAAGAAGGTCTCGGCAATTCTGCTCGTCATCGTTCTCCTTCCTGCATTGTTCTTTTCTGGCTACGAAATCAGCTCGCTCAGCAGAAGCGAGGCGATGGTCGGGAACATCTACCGCCAGCAGCTCGACGTTGTATTGTTCTCCGTGAATCAATACGCCTGGGATGCCGTATCATCGTGGGCGGGAACAATCCAAACTATCCTCTCCGACCCAAAATCGCGTTCATCGGCATCGGTCGCCAATTCCGTACGTGAGTTCATTGCGCAAAGGGGTACGGTACAGGCTGTCTTTGTCTGCGATACTTTGCTGAAAAACATTCTCCTCGTCGAATCCGACCGTCCTCGTCCGCGCCTCGCCCGATTCAGCGAGAATACCATACGGACCGAGCTGTATAGAAACAGGGACAAGGTCGACCGCCTCCTCGATTTTCAACGCGTTGAATACAGGAAGATCGAACCGCTCATGTTCACCGATTCGCTGAACAAAGAAAACCCGGTCGTTCTTGCTTTTGTGGTCAGAGATTATGCTTCTGTCCCGCATGTTGCGGGCATGGTGCTCGGCGCGCGCAATTTCGTTCACGAAATTCTTCTTCGAAAGCTCGCGGAAGTCGCGGGCGATGAATTCATCCTCGCCGCTCTCGACAAGAAGACGGGCGGAGTGATCGAGACGACATCACCCGTTCTGCGCGGTGAGATAAAGGAAGAGAAATCTTTGTGGCTGTTCCCGGATTACACGCTCGGGATCCGGCTGAAGGGAAAAACGATCGACGAGCTGGTTCAGGCGCGGTTCTACAGGAATCTCGCGATCATCACGATTCTCGACCTCGTCCTGCTGGCCGGCGCCTGGCTGATCTATCGGACCATTCGCCGCGAAATGCAGCTCATTCAGCTCAAATCCGATTTTGTGTCCAACGTTTCGCACGAGCTGCGTACTCCTCTCTCGCTGATCCGCATGTTTGCCGAAACGCTTGAGATGAAACGCGTCAAAACAGAGAAGAAGAAGCATGAATACTACCGCACGATCCTTCAGGAGTCCGAACGGCTGACGCGTCTCGTCAATAATCTTTTGAATTTTTCAAGGATGGAAGCCGGCAAAAGAAATTATCAAATGCGCGACGTGGATCTGAACAGTCTTGTCGAGAACGTGGTAGAGTTTTACGATCTGCAGCTGCGCACACAGCACTTTCAGCTTGTGGTCGAGCTTGCAAAAAAATCCCCGGTGATCATCGGGGATGAAGAAGCGATCGCAGAAGCGCTGTACAACGTTGTCGACAATGCCGTGAAATACAGCGATGGGGGAAGGTACATCCGTGTTGCGACGGGCACGGCTGCGGGCTCGGCGTTCGTCGACATCCAGGATCACGGTATCGGCATAGCTCCCGAACACCACACGAAGATTTTTGAAAAGTTTTACCGTGTCTCTACCGGATTGGTCCACACGACGAAGGGGAGCGGCCTGGGGCTGGCGCTCGTGGACCACATCGTCCGAGCCCACGGGGGGATCGTTAAAGTCTCCAGCGCTCAGGGAAAGGGAAGCACTTTCCGGCTATTGCTTCCGATGAAAACAACCTGACGGCAGGTCTCGTCTCACGCGTCGACCGCGGGGATGTGCGTATTGACCCATTACAGCAAACGAAAGCAGGCGTAAAATCATGTTGTCTATATTGCTCATAGAAGATGAACCTGAAATGCAAAAAGGACTACGAGATAACCTCGAGTTTGAAGGGTACAGCGTCGATGTCGCAGGGACCGGCAAAGAGGGATTGAAAAAAGTGCTCAATCACACCTACGACCTGGTTCTGCTGGACGTGATGCTCCCGGAAATGTCCGGCTTCGACGTGTGCAAACGGGCGAGGGAAAAGGGTGTTCGCGTGCCCATCGTGATGCTGACGGCGAAAGGCGAAGAGGTGGACAAGGTTCTGGGCCTCGAACTCGGCGCCGATGATTACATTACGAAACCGTTCAGTCTGCGCGAACTCCTGGCGCGCATCAAGGCGGTGCTGCGGAGAAAAGAAGGGAGTTCGCCGGAGGCGACAGGAAAATTGAAGATCGGGAATATTGAAATAGATTTTTCGACATACGATGTCACCAAAAAAGGAAAAACGGTCGACATGACCCCGAAAGAATGCGAGATCCTCCGATTTCTATGGCAGCACAAGAACCAGACGGTCAGCAGAGACGCACTGCTCACAAATGTGTGGGGCTACGACGAATCGATCAGCTCCCGCACTGTCGATAATTTTATCGCTAAGATCCGGCAGAAAGTTGAGCCGTCGCCCTCAAAACCCCGGCACATTATCACCATTCACGGAACCGGATATAAACTGCTTGTGTAAGAGCTATCCCGTACTGTTTCACCTGGAAGCGATCACAAAAATGGCCTTGCATTTAGCCCTTCGACGCTCCCGACTTCGTCGGGATTGCTCAGGGTGAACAAATGGACCGTTCATCCTGAGTAAGCGAACGGAGTGAGCGCATCGTCCACGACCCTACGGGTCGTAGACCCGTGGGGAAGGATCAAGTGACTTGTTTTTGAGATGTTCTTAGTATTTGATAACTTCCAATTCTTCCGCCTTCCACTGCTCTTCCGCCGTGACATCTTTTTACATCTCTTTACCCGATAGAGACACATCTCGCCATTTTCCAATGTAGATTGCTTAGGTCTACTTGGAGGAAATATGCGCTACTTCACATTTATCCTATTTCTGTTGCTGACGTTCCAGCGCGGTGCCGCGCAGGATTGGAAAATGCTCGTCGACTTCCGCGGACAATGGAAGTTCAAGCTCGGCGACAATGAAAAGTGGGAGAAACAGAATTTCGACGACAGCAAATGGGACGAGATCTTCGTCCCGGCGAATTGGGAAGATGAAGGATATCCCGGATACGACGGGTATGCCTGGTACCGGAAACATTTCCGGGTTTCTCCCGAAGAGCGCAACAAACCGCTCTATATTCATCTTGGGTGCATCGACGACGTGAGCGAGGTATACCTGAACGGGCATTTTGTGAGTTTTACCGGCGCTTTCCCCCCCCATTATATTACGGCTTACAACGTTGATCAAAAATTCATCGTTCCTCAGGAATATTTGAATTTTTCCGACGATAACGTCATTGCTGTCCGTGTCTACGACGACCAGCTCGTCGGCGGCATTAACCAGGGCAGACCCGGGCTCTTTGAAATGGAGGATTATCTTACTCCCGATTATGCGATTGCGGGAACGTGGAAGTTGAACAAGGGCGACGATGACGATTGGGCGAAACCTTCGTTCGACGACTCAAAATGGCAGGACGTTATTGTCCCTGCGTACTGGGAAACTCAGGGGCTGAAGGACTACGATGGATACGGATGGTACCGCGTTCGATTCACGGTACCCGAAAAATTCCGGGATCAGGACCTTGTGCTCCTCGTGGGGAAGGTCGACGATGTCGACGAAACCTATCTAAACGGCGAGCGTGTCGGCCGCACAGGCACACGACATGTGCAGGGCTGGGAATACCAGAAATTCCGTACATATACCGTTCCGTCGGAGACCATTAAGTTCGGCCAGGAGAATGTGCTCGCCGTCCGCGTCTACGACCATTATTTGCATGGCGGGATCTATGACGGGCCGATCGGATTCGTCACCCGCGATCACTACCGCCGGTGGGAACGAAAGCATACTGATACTATTAGAGAAAACAGGAATTCCAATTGGAACTGGAATTTCTTCGACATCTTTCGTTAGCCATTACTCTTCTTGACTCACTCTGCGTGCGGCGCGTCGAACCATGACGGCCGCACGCTCTGTTGTACGCCCATCCTGTGACAATTTGTGACAACTCTTTACGAGCATGAGACATCTTCTATTTCCGTTGTCCGTTCACATATATGAAAAAAGAATTTGATCCACCACGATGAACGTATACACACACAGGAGGTAGTCATGAAAAAGCACACAATGATACTGACAGTAGTAATGGCGATCGCAGCATACGCAGGAGCCATGGCCCAAGAGAATCCTTCGGTAGCCGCATCATCGAAAGCACGTGTGTCTGACTGTAAGGCAGACAAATGGTTCGCGAACTTGCGGGCTGCTCTTCGGTCTGAAAATCTGGGCTTGAAGGAATCGGCGATCATGCAAGTGGCAAAAATCAGCATGACATATCCCGGCAGCAACATTGCGGAAACAAAGAGCGTTGTTGACAGCCTGGCAATCCACGCCGGCGTTCCCTCGACCCGTTACAAGGCATACCTCGCGTCGAATGTGTGCGATAACCCCGAGTGGTTCGCAAAGAAAGTGGCTGTCAAATCAGATGATGAATTCTTTGAGTCGGTGGATTCGCAATTGCACGAAAGAATACTTGGCTCACGGACGAATTAAGTAACCCGACCTCCGGGTTCGTCCGAAAGCGGAGCTGCCCGTTTCACCCGGGCGCTCCGCTTTTTTTGTTGCACGCCAGAATATTTGTCTGTACATTTTTTGGACTTAGAAAGGAAACACCCGTGGACTCAAATCGCAGAAGAACCTCCATCCTCTTGCTCCCGTTCATTATCGTCTGGTCAGTTATCAGCTTCTTCTTGAGACTCACCGGCCGGGTTATCGGAGCCGTGCTCGGTCTCGTATTCATGATCGCCGGCATTGTTCTCTCCGTATCCATGGTTGCGGCTCCAATCGGAATTCCCCTGGCAATTCTCGGCTTTCTGCTCATGCTTCGGAGCTTATTTTAGCCGGCTGATTTCACTCCACCCCCCAACTAATTTATCATTGCGCAGTCTAACCTCATAAGAACGATACCTTATGGCGCCAGACGAAACCGAACTAATCCAAAGAGCCCAGCAGGGCGATTTTTCTTCCTTTGAGCAGCTGGTCTTCCGCTATGACAAGGAAGTGTTGACCATTGCCGCCCGGTTTGTGCGGAATTCGGACGATGCAAAGGACATTTATCAGGAAGTGTTCCTTCGTGTCTACCAGGGGCTTCACAGGTTCAGGATGCAAAGCGAATTTGCGACGTGGCTTTATCGGATCACAACCAATGTGTGCCTCACCCATCGGTCACGGAGAAAGAAGCAGGCGCACGTTTCACTGGACGATGAGCAGGACGAAAGCGAAGGAGAACCGCATCCGAGGAGTGTTGCAGTTTCCGAAGACCCGCTGCCGGACCAACAAGCGATGGCTGAGGATATCTCCACGCATATCCGGAGAGCGATGGAATTGCTCTCTCCGCAGCAAAAAATGGTCTTCACGCTTAAGCATTATCAGGGGTTGAAACTGAGAGAGATCGCTGACGCGATGCAATGCACCGAAGGCACAGTGAAGAAGCATCTCTTTACGGCAACACAACGAATGCGAGATCGTCTAAAAGGTGCATTTGATTGAAGGAGTTTTGAAATGAAGCACGCTCAATTCAAAGAATGGCTTCAGCTCTCAGTGATCAACGAGTTGGAGGGCGATGCACGCCAATTGCTCGAAGCCCATCTCCGGGGGTGTTCCGAATGCCGGGCGGAGTTGGATGATCTGTTGAAATTCCAATCGGTCATCGCCGGGAACCCGCCGCCTGAGGTATCCGACCGGCTGCTGGAGGAAGCGCGGAAGCAGTTTCATTTGTCCCTCCTGGCGATTCGATTGAAAAGATCTTTGTGGGAACGGGTCATTGAAACGGTGCAGGAATTTGCAGCCCGCGAATACAAGCTCGTCTTTGGCGGAGCTGCAGTGGCAGCGCTCGGTGTTTTCATTGGATATTTGATTTTTTTCCATCCGCAGAGAGTGGAAGAGAATGCTCTTCATCATGAATTGCCGGTTGTTGAACGAGCGGTGCAGACGGGCGGCGGCAGTGAATCTTTCACACAGGGAAATACGAGAACGTCGGATCTGCATCTTATCGATGCGGGAGGGAAGGATGGCACGGTTGAGTTTACATTCGAGGCGGTAACACCCATGCACGTGCGCGGAAATATCAATGACGAGAAGGTCCAAAAAGTGCTTGCCCGTGCGCTTGTCAACGAAGACAATGCCGGCGTTCGCCTTCAAACGGTCAACGCGATCGCATCACAAGGCACGGAACATACGAACGTTGACCCCGAGGTGAAAGCGGCTCTCATCTCCGCATTGGAGGGAGACGACAATCCCGGGGTGCGTCAGCAGGCGCTCCGCGTGCTTATGCATCAGACACTCGATAATGAGATCAAGCAGGCGCTTGTCTATACGCTCGCGCACGATAAGAATTCAGGG
>Ga0265336_10000164_pt1 | contig 46254 bp, 45 predicted proteins | sample 42119metaG_FD_193583 | JGI IMG/M metagenome (GOLD analysis project Ga0265336, IMG submission 193583) | Rhizosphere microbial communities from Carex aquatilis grown in University of Washington, Seatle, WA, United States - 4-21-19 metaG | ecosystem: Host-associated > Plants > Roots > Rhizosphere...
ACATGCGGTTGATGCGGGACATGGCTAGGGCATCGTCTACGCTAAGGTGTCCGCTGGTCAGCGCAGTGGCCAAGCGCTTGGCCTTCAGGTTGTTCGGACTGGTGAGCAGTTGTCGCATCTGCTCTTTGCCCTGTGCGCTCTTGGTCCAGAGCAGGAGATTGTTAGCCTGGTCTCCGAACTGCAGGTTGGGTCTTGGCTGCCCCGGTTTCTGCAGCATGTCCCGTGCCTGTTCCAGGTTGATGCCCATCTGCTCAGCCGCGAACTCGTTGAAGATTCCTTTGAAGTTGGTGGTCTCCGCCACTTTCACCATGGCGCTATGGAACTGATCGAGGCCGGCCTCCCCTTTGCCGATCGACTTGTTGAGGTCGGAAAGAATGGACAGCGGTTCCAGTCCTACAGCCATCTTGCCTTTACTGGCGGAAATGGCAGTTTGCCGGACATCGTAGAGCAGGCTGGAGAATGCAGAGTAGTCCATGTTGCCGGGGCGCAGATCCGGGCTGTTGGCCAGCATCATCTGCAACCTGGTGGTCATGTTCGAATAGTGACCGGTGTAACCGTGGAACAACCTGTTCATGAAACTCTTGGAACGCTTGGCTTGCACCGCGCCTTCCACGTCCTTCGCTAACTCCTGGCGGATATCCGTGAGGTAACTCTGCGATCCGCTCCAACCCTTCTCGGCCGCTTCCTGTTCAAATGCCCGGCCAGTGATGTTGGCCGGATTCTCCACGCCCTGGAACATTTCTGATGCTTTAAGATTCAGCCACTGCGGGCTGGCTTCGTCGGCGATGGCTTTCTTGGCTTCTTCAATGGCGCCCTGTTTGGTCACAAACAGAGCTTTCAGCCAATCTTTGTCATGATCCATTTGCCAGGCGGAGCGCGCGCGGGAGTGGATACCAAACTGGTTGACGTCCAGGTGAGAAGTAGGATCGACCTTGACATGCATGTACATAGCCGCGGAGTTCGGATCGCGGAACAAGGTAGCGTAACCTTCACCGCGCAGGATGTCCGCGCGCAGCACCTCATCTTCAATGCTTTCCGCAGCTCCTCGGGTGATTGTCATTTCGAAAGGATTGGCGCCGCCCACGCTATTCGATCGCTCCGCCGCTACGCCGTAGACTCCATTACGGTGAACCATCGGGGCGCGCATCACACCACTTTTACCACTCAGTTCCGTGGACAGCAGGTTCATGTATTTCGACGCTTTAGTGCGCAACGCATCCAACTGCTGGGATTCCGGATGGGCCCAATCGATGCCGGCGGCCGTCGACAAAGTGTCGTGCATCAGGTGTTCCAGTTGGGAGGCGCCCCATTCTCCGGCGCCGTAAGCGTTAGCGCCGCCTTTATAGGCATCCATGCCAAGCTTTGGCAGGTACCGGAGATTGACTGTCTCTTCTCCCAGCTTGACGTCTTTCAACGTGCCGCCCAGATCGATCGACATGTTCTTCGCCGCGGTCTCCGGATTGAAAACGCTATTGCCCGTGCGTGATTCGACCGTATTTATCCGGTAATCCAGGTTCTCAATGCTGTCCAAAGTGCGGACATCGCCTACCGGTCTGTTCACGTAATCGCCGGATGAGAGGTAGTTCTGCACCTCTCGCGCCATGGCCGGGTCTCCTTGTGGATAACGCACGTTTTCGAGAATGTCTCCAATGCCTTCGGTGTGGCCGGCGCGCTGCATCTCGTACAGCATGTCGTAGGTGACTTTGGTCTGGCTGGGCTTATTCAGCTTGGTATGGTCCCAGAGAGTCAGGCGACTCTGTCGGTAGTTCTTGAAGGCGTATTGGGAAAGGGTGTCGGTTTGCCGTCCCGCGCGTTGCTGAGCTTGTACCGTGCGGTGGTAGGCATTCAGGACTGGATGATTGGCAAGAGATTCCCCGCCGATTTCATCCAGATACTGTTCCGCTTTCTGGCTCAGATCCGCATACCGTTGAGCTGACAGCCGGTCGCTAAGAGCATAAAGTTCAGTGAACTGTTCCTCATATCTGCCATTACGGAAGATCAGATGATTCTTTTGCAGGTCAGCCAGGAATTGTTCGGACCGGATATGTTTGCTCTGAGATAGTTTCTCCGCGATATCGATTGAGATCTCCATCAGGTCGGCAAATGGATTCTTAGTCTTCAAGGCGGAGTATTCCGACAAAGCGATGGCGTTTACATGCTCCGGGATCACGCCGCCGACTCCGGTCAGTTCGGTCACCAGGTTGTTCAGCCGGACCTGGCGCGGCAGCATGTCCTCGCGGCCATAGATCGCCGAATGGAACAATCCCTTGGCGCCCGGACCTTCACCCTTGGCGCCGGAGATGCCGAAACGCTCGCGTAGCACCACGTCGTTTCCGATGACTTCCTGCACCGTGCTTTCCGTGCGAGCGACTACAGGAGCGCCGCGCTCGTCGAATCCAATGACGTCTCCAGGATTCAGCGCAGCACCCGGCTTCACCCATTGCTCACTCAGACTGATCTTGCGATCGATCATACCCTTTACACCGCTCAGTTCACTTCCGGTGTTGAAAATGGTTTCACCCAGGGTCTGGTATCCACGCGCCGCAATGATGTTCAACGGATCAGTGACCAGTTCATGCATGACGGTTCGAGAAGCCTGGCCGGCCAACAACTGCTCCGCCTCCGTCGCTGTGGCGCCGCGCTGGATGTGCTTGAGAAGAGAGCCAGTTAGATGGTTTTCATATTCCGTACCCAACGCTGTACGCAACTTGCCCTGCAGCACACCCTGGAATTCCATGTATTCGCGCGTGGTACCAAACTGCTGACGCATCTCCTGCATGGAAAGCTTCTTCGACTTCAAACCACGAATCTGCTGTTTGTAGTGCTCTATGTCGCGCTGAATATCTCCGATCACGTCCTTGGTTGCTTGTGGGTGATTCATAAGGGTCTTGCCCTTTTCCACCAGTTCACTCAGCTGGTCGATATGGGAACGTTTGGCCTGCAGCAGAAACCGGCGGTCTTCCTTCAAAGCTTCCTGGGCCATGCGCTCCGCTTCCGCCGGGATGTCACCATACATGCTTTTTACCTGTGGCATCACCTGGCCAAAGCTGGCGGAGATCTCCGGCATCTCGCTGGCTTCCACCTCGAGCACATCCTTGTAGAAAGTTGAGCTCAAATGCGGCTTGGAAAAGTTCTGAGCACTTTCCATATCGATATAGAAATCCTTGGAGAAGGCCCGGTATTCGGCATTCTGATTCGTGGCCGACGGTTGCATACCTGGAGCATTGCCTATCGCCTGGCGGGATTCCAGTTTGCCAGCTGCGATGCCGCCTTCGCCACCCACCTTGGTCAAGTTGTGCTTTTCCATGGCGGACATTTCAGCTGCATGCTTCTCAACATCCGTCATGTCGTCCCACATCTTGCCGGCAATTCCGTAAGGGTTGGGATTGACTTTCAAAGCGCGCTCGGCCAGTGCCCACTTGGGAGAAACACTGCCTTTCAGATCTTCATGCAGCGCCATATCACCAGCGTCCGTGCGGTCCAGAATCCCTCCCCACTGAAAGGTTTCAAGGGTGGTTTCCTTGGCAGCCTGGAAAGGATTGGCCGTCTTCAGTTTGTTGCCGGCCGCCAGGTTCTCCAGGATGACTTCATCCGGCAGCCGCACACTCTTGTCGTCCCACATGCGCGCGAAACTGCCACGGTGGCTCCACTCCGGGCCCATAGGGATAACCTTGTCTGCGGGTCCGATCAGCGGCATCCGGAAAGACTGTTCGCGGTGATTGAAGAACTCCAGGCCTATGGGCTGGTCACCTCGGTAGATCACGTCGGCCTTGTGGATGAATTTGCTGCTCAGGGCTTCGTCTGCGAGCTGCAGGCGTTTCAGCAGGTGAGCGTTTTCTGCGCGCTTGGCATCTGTGATGGCAAACCCAAGATTACGGCGCTCGTAAGTGGTGGTCTTGAGCAGCTGGCTGCCAACCATACGTTTTCCCAGGTTCAGGTCGTCGATCTGCCGCGCGCGCCGCGCGAAAGTGCGCAGGAAGTCCTGGTTTTCTCCATGCTGCATGACCGTGCTTTCGATCTCATCCCAAGTCTTCAGTTTGGGTTGATACAGATGACTGCGCTCCGCCGCAGCCGTAGGAGTCAGACCTGAAAGGCGGGCTTCTTCAACCGCGCGGGACAGCAAGATGCGGCGCTTGAGGTCCTGTTCAATCTGCGGTTGAAATGCCCTAGCACTGACGCCGGCGGCACGGCTATGAATGGACTCCCTGAGATCGTCCGCCTGGCCGCGATATTTACCCATCAGGTCAAATGCTGTGCCGGACCAGTCTTCCTGCGCTGGCCGGATCGAAGCATACCAGTCCTGGCCTTTCGACTGCACGTAGTTGTGCATGGCCCGGCGCACGCTGGTGCCCTGCTGATTGAATCCCCGCAGCAGTTCTGGATACGCCTGGCCGAGAAAGGCGGTATTGCTACGCAGCTGTCCGAACTGTGCATACACGCTTCGGACACCGGAAGAAAGACCGGAAGTGGCGGTGAAGCCGGCAGCGATCAGAGGCGTGGTGAAGGCCGCCGTCTGCAGATAACCGCGGTCTTGGTTCTTGAGGAACCAGGGAGTTACCACAGCCGTAGCTCCCGCCGCGATCGCCGCGCGCGGTCCGAGAGCTCGATAGGCTTTAGACAGAGGATTCATTTACGCTTTAGAAACTGGCGAGTGTCAACCGTTTAATGGTGTTGGTTGCTGTGCACACGTATAGGTACGTCGCATCGAAAAACGCCTCGCCCGCGTTGCAGGTGTCAGCGCTGCTGGCCGGTGTGCGAGCCACGTCGGTCAAGCGAATCGTGTTGCCTTTATTGGCGAATATACCTGTGCCGGAAACTGAACAGGAGGCCTGACCTGCGCAAACCTTGCCGCTGGAGATTCCGAACATGTTCGTTCCAGCCGGCGCCTGCAAATAGATCGCCGGGCCTCTCAGGATAGTGTTGCTGGGGCCGGCGTTGAGTACGTTGCCGTAGCCGCTGGACTGGCCAATCGATATAACACCGTAGGAGCGGATATCGATGGGGTCTGAAGGCGCGTAACCACCCACTCCCAGGCTAATGGAGTTCGCCGCCAGCGCAAGCGTATGATACGCCGGCACATTATTAGTGCCGATGGCGATTCCCGTACCCGTGCCGCCCGTGGCTGGATCGGTCCCAAAGTTCCACGTCCCTCCGGAGGTCACATCTAAGCGAGTATGCACGCCCGCCTGCGGAACGCTGCCGCCTAGTGCGGGCGGAGAAGCAAAGATGTCGCTGACTGCGGACACCGGCAACGCACCTAACTGCAAGGTGTCCCGCGCTGCAATCCAATTGGCAATCTGGGTTGCCAGTAATGCATTGGCCGCGGTGGTTGGATGGATGCTGTCGGCACGAAGAGATGTAGGAGTAATTCCGGCTGCCACATCAATCTGATCCTGCCCTGTTCCGGTACCGTGTGCGAGCAAGTACCCCAGCGCGTCGTAATAATTGTGCGGATACGCAGCCAGCAAAGCCGCGTTGACCGATTGCATTGCAGTTAATGTATTGGTCCCAGCCCAGGCCGAATTGGGCAGTATGGAAATCACCATGAAGCGTGTTGGTTGCTCCAGGAAGGCAACCATGGTGGAAATACAAGCGGGCACGCTGGCGAAGTTGGTGCCGGAATCATTCGCTCCAGCCCATAAGATGACGAACCTGCCTTTCTTATCCGATGCCGATAGCATGCGGGCCGATACTTGCGCACAGGTCTGTCCACCTACTCCGCCGTTAAAGACTGGCCTGCCCAGTTGCGTAGACAAAGACCCCGTCCAACTCAACTGATTGGCTCCGCCTGCAACCAGGGAATCTCCAAAGGCCGCTATTCCGTACCCGGTGGAGCTGGCGCTCGAAGACAATATAACTGGAGACGCTGTAAGCGCAGGAATGGAACTGTCGCTTTTGCTGCCGCCGGATTGAGGTGTACATTGCCAAGTGCCCCGCAGGATTTCAGTCAACTTGGAACCCGTAGGACATTGCGGAAATGCAACACCCGCAAAGATCACAGACAAGAGCGCTAGTTTCTTCATGAAGATTACTCCTTGAGACGAATGTTATGAACGGTGCATGCTGTAATGCCGGCGGTTCCCGCAAGATTGACAACAGACCATGTCTTTGCCAGTTGCGGATGCCGCCGCAGGGTGAAATGTTGAACCACTAACAACGCTGCTACGCCGCCCATTTTGATGCCCCATTGCCGGGCGCCGAAGGTACCGCGTCCCAATATAGGATTGGTTTCCACCAAGCCGGAGCGGGAAGAGGAAACTCCGTCAGCGACGTTGGCTGCTGCAAATGCACCTGCGGTGAAATGCCACACGCTATGCCAGGATGCCGCCTGCAAGCCGGCCGCCAGAAGCAAACCGGCTAAGAGGGTCTTCATTGCCGGGCCTTAATCTTCTGGTACACTGCCGGCCAGTCCGCTATCTGTTCCTGGGCCTCGCGCAAGCCGATCGCACCTTTGCAGACCTGCCGGTGGAGATAATTCTCGACCACATCCTTCTGCCGGAAGCCGGGGTCATGATTCTTCGGATGGAGGGGTTGCGGCCACAGATTGGTGACATCGTTCTTACCGCCAATCTCCAGGGAGATCCAATGATCAATCTCATAGGCGCCTCGCGGCAGCGGCCAGTTGAGGCCGTAGCTTTCCGCCACCTGGCGTTTAATGCGGACCGGAACATTGCGCACGGTCTTGGTGTAACCAGATGTGCACACGGTCTTGTGGATCGTCTGCTGCGTGACTTTCGAATCGATCGCGCCAGGAGTCAGCTCGGGATTGGGAAGTGTTTGTGCTAACCCTAACAAGGCCGTGAGAGATAACAAGGCCATGTTGCGGGCGAAGTTGAAAGTCATAGATTCCTCTACGCTGCTGCTTGTTCCCGATACGCGTCCGGATTGCGCCGCACATCGCGCAGGATTTCCTCATCCGGCTGCTGTTCTACGTTTATGGTCAGATTCTGGCGCTGTTTGCGGGAGCTGGTGGCCGTGATCCACACATCCGGATCTTTTATCCCGCCGGCCAGTATCATCTTTTCCACAGACTGTCGTAAATCGTCCACTGATTTGTTATTACCCGCGGTTAACTCACGCGAGGCACCGTCAAGATAAGGTTTGCGCCAGAGTGTCGCGGCGCGGTCATCGAATATGTTGAAGTCGTGGTAGTCAAGGCCTTCTTCCTGAATGATCTTGGCCTTAAGGTCTTCATAATCGATGTTTGGATCGTAAACAGGAGAGTCTGGATCTTCTGGCAGACAAATGTTCTTGCGGGCGAAGAAGTTAGCGATTTCATTCGAGCGCTGCCAGTCGCCATAGTTCAGTTGCGTCTCTTTCCTGTCCCTGGACTCGTTGTATTTCGCCAGATCCTCGGCAGTCAGCAGGCGGCCGCCTTCCGTGACTTTCTCAGGAACAGGTTTGTTTGAGGCCCGGGCAACCTCGATATCTTGCTTGATCCATTGGCCTTGCAGGATTCGGCCGAAGTCTTCCGGCACGGCTTCGAGGATCTTTCCACGCTCTTCATCGCGGTTCTCTTTCAGGAACTCCGGAAAGTAGTACTTATCCCGTCCGGATAGGGTCGATCGCAGGTAAGCCGGGTCGGCCAGAACATCGGCGCCGATGGCTGTCCTACTCTTCTTGTTAGTATAGGTATTTACGGATCTTAAGTACTCCAACACGTCCGTCAGCATGTCGAAATCACGGCGTTCCTGGACCTGCGAAGGCGCCACGACTTTGTTGGTCAACTTATGGGAGAGTGATCGCAGCCAGGGTTTGGCGAAACTCTTGAGTGGCGTCTCCCAATGTTGCATGCGCGCGCCGTATAACTCGTTGTAGGTGTACTTTTCCAACGGGTCGCGGCTGCCCCAGAACTTATTCTGTTCGTGGCCCCAGGTCCAGCGCATGGGATTCAGCTTGGCCTGGTCGCCCATGAAGGACGCCGCTTCACCCAGCCGCCCGACGGCCTTTCCCAGCGCTCCACTCATCTCCTGGTATTCCGCGCCGGCCAGGTTGGGATCCTCGCGCGCCAGGCCCGCGTCGATCAGCTCCCGGTTCAGATTCTGGCCGCCGGCAAAGACCACGGCCCGACTGTGCAGGGAATGCTCGCCGGTTCCCTGTGGCACCACCATCTCGATGGTTTTCCCATTCAGCGCTGCCAGGCGTTCGATTAGGCGCTGCTGGCGCCGTTCCGCTTCGGTAGCTGCCTGGGACCGGGTCAGGTTGTTCTGCTCGCCCAGGGCGATCGCGGACAGGTCCGACATCTTCATGCCCAGGGCGCTCAGTTGCACGCGCCGGCCACCCTCGAGCTCGATGCCTGCAGGAGTGGCGCTTTTGACCACACCCGTCAGACGCTCCACCGGGGCGGAGAAGCGGCGATGCTGGAACTCTTCGGAGGAATCCTTCAAGGCCTGCGCGTGATCGCGGACCTGCTCATAGGCGATGCGCCGCTCCGGATCGTGCAGGGTGGCTTCATTCAGCTTGGTATTGTAGATGAACCACTCTTTCGACCAGGGGGCCACGTCGGACAGAATCTTGTAGCGCTCCAGGTCCGGATACTGCTCGAAGGGAACGTCTTTCAGTTCCGGATGCAGAGCTTCATATCCCGGGCCCGGCAGGCGCGACGCGCCGGAGTCGACTTTAGTGTACGGATCTCCCGTGCGGAAGTCCGTCATGTAGTCGTTGCCCGGCAACCAGTGGGGCATCTGGTTGGGGATTTCATTGGCCTGTAGGGTCTTCAGGTCCCGCTGCACGAAGCGGCGGAACGGTTCTGAATACTCTGCCGTGCTATCCAAGCCGATGTCCGGTCCCATGCCGGCACCGACCTGCTCATCGTAGTATTTGCGCGACCAGCTGGTTAGCTGACGGCTGCCTTCGTAATAGACCGTCTTGCCGAATCCGTTATTGTTGCGCGCCTTGTTGAGAAAAGTCTTGGCCAGGAATCCAGAGAGTCCGGTGAATTCAGCCGCCTGCTCTGTCTCCCGGTTGAAGACATCAGCCAGGCCAAACTCTTCCTTGGGCGCGGCCGGTGCGAGGCCGTTGGGGCCGCGAGGTTCCACGCGCGGGCTGAAGAGCGTGTAATCTTTCCCGTCCCACTCCGCCTCATGCATGCGCCGCGGCGGTTTGACCAGGCGTCCGATGGTGGCAGCCAGCAACGGTCCAATCAGGGGAATGTTCGAGAATGCCGGCGACGACATGGGGTACGGCCGGCTCTTAGAAGTGGCTTCTTCCAGTTGATAGGGATTCCGCAGCCATTTCAACGGGTGCAGGATCGGATGATGCCGCCAGTATTCTTCCTCGGAACCATAGAGTGCGACGCGCTCGGGACGCGACTTCATCCGGGCATACCAGTGCGGCCGGTATCCGGTGATGCGTCCGCCTTTCCAGGGCGTCTGGTTCAGCCACCACCAGCGGCCGCTGCGCACCGGGATGGGATCGTCGCCGGAATAGATGTCGCGCAGCTCACTGGCAGTCTTGCGGCTGCCCAGCATTCCGGGGATGAACGGAATCATGGCCAACAAGCCGGCCTTCATGCCGAACTTGCGGGCCTTGCCGGCCAGCTTGATACCGGACAGGGCTTCGTAGCCCATTTCGATCAGTTCACCGGTGACCATGCCGGTCAACGGCAGCGCGATCGGTCCCCACTGTGCACCAGGCACGTGATGTTCGTACCACTTGGTGACTTTGCGCGCGCCGGGCAGACGGTCCGTGAGTTCCGCCCTGGCGATGTTGGCTTTGGGAGCAAGGCCGAGTATGCTGGTGGATAACCGGTGGCCTGTAAGGTAATCCGCGTAGTCCAGGGCGCCCAGACCGGCGGCGATCGGCAGCGCCCGTTTGAGCAGCAGATTGCCCACCAGGCCGCCGGCGGAATTCCAGGATCCGCTCTTCAGCCCAAGACCGATACGCGCGAACAGCTTCTGCGGCTGCTCGGCAAGTTCTAAGGCGGAGATGCCGGCTTTCTGTCGCAGGTTGGCAAACAGATGCCCTTCCTGCTCGGCGAATACAGGTTGGAAACGTAGACCTTCGGCTTCGATGCCGTATTTCGGATTGATGGGCGTCTGCGAAAGGACATGTTGCTTCCAGGACGACTTCCACCGTTGCGCCGCCGTCTCGCCGATGCCAGGCTTCGGTAGATACTTGTCGGGCTCGTCGAGAGGTGCTTTCCAACGAGAGGAGGCTCCAGCCCACCGGCTGCCGCCTTTCTGCACGTCCGGATCGTAACCCAGGAACCTGACGCTGTATTCCGGCTTCTCCGCCAGCCGCATATATGGCGACTTGCCGGATTGCTCGAAATGCAAACCGTTAACAGCCAGTTCGGCCAGGTTGAGATCCTGACCCAGCAGTTTCTGGAAGTGTTCTCCCAGTTGAGTCAGGTTGCCGGCATTGAGCAACAAGTCTTTGCCGATATCCAGTTTCTTCGGAAGGAAACTGGAAGCAAACTGCGAGAACCCGAAGTAGTTCAGCGTCTGCCGCGGGAAGCGTTTCTCAATAGCACTGAATACTTTTACCGCGGATTGCGGATGATTGCGAGTATAATATCGGAAAGCACCATAAGTGCCACCGGCCATCGCCAGCGTGCTCAGATTGACGGACGGAGGATCGTCATTCAACCCACGCCAGCCAGAACCGAAGTCAGTTAGTTCGTGGCGCTTATCCGCGGCCAGGCCCAGGTCACTCAGACCGACGATCTGGGTTTGCCGGTCGCGGCGCTTGCCGAAGGCCAGACTGCCGGCGATGGCCAAGCCACCTAGCACGCCCGCACCGATCAGTACATTGCGCGAAGACTTTACCGCTTCAAAAGCCAGCCCCGCTTCGCGTTCGCCCTCCCTGGCGGCCCGCTGGAAATCCTTCTGCCAGCCGGAACGCTGGAAGATGCGGGACATCCAGTCTTCCGACGAGATGGCTGGACCGTGCAAACCGGCTTGCTTGAAAGCCTCCTCTACGCCGGTACCTTCGAGGATGGAGGTCTGCGCTTCATGCAGCCTGGCATAAGCGGCCGCGGTGATCTGGGTATCGAAGAACGCACCATGAAACTTGGCGGCCTGGGCACTGATATTAAATGCCTCGGATCCACCGATTGCATCAATGATGTTGCCCAGTTTCCAGCCTGGCACGCGGCGCAGATCTTCGAGCGACGTAGCGATCTTCCCCGAAGGGAACATGCGGAGATTAGTCTTTGCAAACTCCGCATGCTTTGCAGAGTATTCAATGATCGATTCGCCGAAGACATCGAAGCCTTCAACAACGTTGACTTCCTTGGACGCGATCTTGGCGCCCAGCCACCCGTGATACTTTTCCAGGGAATCGTAACGGCGAGTAGACCGTTCGATGGCCGCCAGATCGTAGCCGACGTTCCATCCGCCGATGTTGATGGCTTTGTTGGCGGCGATCTTACCTTCCAGGTCCTGAAAGAACAAACCCAGGGTTTCTTCTTCCGTGCGTGTGGCAGTCTGCGAAGCCGTGACCAGGCCATTCTCACGGGCCCAGTCACTGATCAACAGAGGCACACGTTCGCCATTCTCCGCTATCCATGGTTTATCCGGAAGACGGATCAAACTGGAAGGCGGAGCCGTGCCGCTGATTAAATGCTGCTGCGTACTTTCGTGGGCCGGATCGAAGTGTGGAAGATCGGTGGCGTACAACTGCAGGAGAGGGCTGTTAGCGTGGAAGGTGGCGTAGGAATGCTGATAGAAAGCGTCGCCTTTTAAGGCAGACCACTTCTGGAATTCACTAAGGTTGAAATTGAAACTACGGTGTTCGGGCAATCCCCCAGTTTCGACATCAAACCAATGGACTTTGTCGGAACTGGGGTATCGTTTCACGTAGCCATCTGAATTACTGTGGAATCATTCCGAGCGAAGCCAGGATCAGCATTTCCGCGTCGCGCACATCGCATACGCCGTCGGCGTTGAAGTCCGCGGTCGTACAGGCTGATATTCCGAGAATCTGCGCGTTGGCCAGCGCCAGGTCCAAGGCGTCCAGTTTTCCGTCTCCGTTCAAGTCGTAACGGGAGGGAACCACAACTACCGTAAGATTGGCGCCTGGACTGATGGCAATCTTATTGGCCAGCAGGTCCGCTCCCAGTAGGTTCGTACTGGGAATCGACAAAGTGTAACTGCCAAGCACCAGGGGTAATGTCACCTGATAAGTTGCAACCTGTCCTGGCGACATCGTAAGTGCGTTGATTCCTGTCAGAATACACAGAACCGAGGTAGTGGTGCGGCAGGTAATGCTCTTCTGCCCGGCGGTTGCGGCAGGTCCGGCGGCCGCGGTTATTGCGGAACCCGTAGGAGGGGTTAACTGCCATTCCAAACCGGCCACCACCGGGCCGGCATAATTGACTTGCACGGTGAGTACGCTTCCGGGCGCGCCGGCGGTCGTCACAGCGGATAAAGTTAGAGTGTTCTGCGCCGCCATCAGGACGCATGTTGCTAGAAGGATCAGGAAAAGATAGAAAGCACGTCTCATAGGTCGTTGTCTTCTTTCAGGGCCACTGCATGATTCCGAACGGTCCAAGTATACCGTCCACTTGAGTTTGATAAGTAATGCCATTGACCGGGGCTGTGCCTAAAGAGCCCGCCGGCATCGGAATGATTGTTGGATTGACGTACACATAGCAGAGTACGGTGTTCCATCCCAGCTCCCACTGGCTGGGACTTCCTCCAGGTACATTGGTAAGAGTGCTGGTTAGGGTGGTGGTTTTATCACCGGATACGCATTTACTTTGCAGACCTACGGTTGAGCCTGCGACTTTGGCAAACGTACAGGTTGTCCCGTTGATCGCGGACGTAAGTTTCCAGTTGGTGACTTTCGTAACAGCCGGCGCGGTTTGCGCCAGACCTGCGTGACAGCAGAATAGAATCAAAGCGAAGCGGATCAGCTGTTTCATTTCTCTTGGTTGAACTATTGCGTAAACGTAAACTGTTTGTTGTCTGCGGAAGAGGGTGGCTGCGGAGTGCCCGGTCGACCCTTCTTCCGTGGGCCCTTGGGAGCCGGATGTTTGGGATCCTCCGGATTCAGAGGTGTTCCTGTCAGTTGTTCGGCCTGGGCCAGGCGTTCGAAGAAGACATCCGCCGGCCAGGTAGTCACATCGTCCAAGGAGTAGTGCAGTACCGAAGCAATCACGGCCTGGGCGGAGAGAAGCCAGCTGCCTCCCACCCGCGCGCGGGCTTTCTGCAGGTTCTTGGAGATGCTGGCAAACTCGCCGGAGAATGGGCAGTTCTCAATCTCCTGCTTGCCGATGAAGAACGCAATGCCTGCGGGAACTTCGGCTAGCGGCGGCCCCTTTACCAGGCACTTGTCGTAGATGTCCGCATAAAGTGCCAGGTCCTTGGTGCGGAAGCGGAAGCTGTTATATTCTTTCCAGCTCAGTTGACGCCAGGCAACCACCAGCACTGGACCTGGAACGGGCTTGCCTCCTCCGTCCAGACCCAGTTGCGGCCAGGTACCGACTTGGACCGGCGTGCGCATAGTTACGGAAATCTAAGCTCGGCAGTCTTACCATGCTCATTACTGCAGGATAAAACCAGGTTGGATACTAGGCGCTCTTCTTCAACTACATCACCATTTGCATCCAGTTCCACCTCCTGATTGGGTAGAACCTTGACGCAGGTAATCACCATGCGGTCAGTATCTACGGCAACGCACCAAGGCACGTCCACTCCGTCTGCTTTTACCCGGCAGTCTGAACCTGTGAATGGACCTTCAGGAGTTTCAATGATTGAATCGATATCAATCTTCATGCCAGTTCCTTACAGATCGAACGTCATGTCGTAGAGCTGTTGCGGCGGGAAGAAGTCGCTGATCGCCTCGACCAGGGCCCAAAGGGTGAAAGGCAGGCCGGCCGTAGTGGTGCGCAGGAAGTCGCCAGTCAGTTTGCGTTCCGGCGTGACGTTGGTCCACAGGCAGGCGGCTTCGAGAGCCAGGGCCTGGAACTCGATTTCCGGATTGGGCGTGCCGGCGGGAACCTTCTCCTGGAACTTGCGCATCTCCAGACCGGTGATGCCGCGCAGAAAGAATAGGCGCTTGCCTGGGGCGGGGAAGACGCGGATGACGCCATTGGGAACTTGCGCCTTCCAATTGTCGATGGTTAATTTCGAAGGCGCATCCGCATACTGCGCCAGGACCTGCATGGGATCGAATGGTTCTTGACCGTCTGTCATTTGATGTTCCTTTCCTTTTCCAGGGTGTCGATCCAGACGTCGGAAGAGTGCAGTTTCTCCCACGCCTTGATCGCTTGTTTCATCTTGCGGTTGACTTCATTGCTTTCCTTGATCAGGACAGCTTTGCCGCGATTTGCGTTGTAGCGTACCGCGAAGATGTCCAATGCGTCATAAACCTGCCCCATGCTGGCCTGCATCTCAGCAAAGCGCTCCTGCAACTGCTCAGCCTGGTACTGCTGCTCTCGTACGACAGCTTTCTGCTGCGCCTCGGAAGAGGACAGCGGCAGCATGAGAAACAAGAAGAGAGTCAGCATAAGGCCTGCGTCAACAGTGCGCCAGACGAAATACGTAGTGGGCTACCAGTAGCATCATCACCACCAAATAGGCCCGCAACACTAGCAGAGCGATCTTCCCCGCGGCCGTCAGTCGAATCGGTCCCAGCGAGTCCGTATCTACCTTCTGCTCCCGCACATCGTCCAGTGGATGCACCACGACGAACTGTTCGGGAGTTCTCTTCATTTGCTAGTATAACTAACAGTGTGTTAGTCGTCAAGGGTTATCGCACGCGGCGGGCGAGAAAACTGTAGACGTCGGCAATAACGTTGCCGGATTGATCGATGATCTGGTCGTTGCCGGTCAGTTTGCATTTCTCCAGCTTGCGATACCCGCGGCTGTCGCCGGCGCCGAACTCGATCCGGATATCGAAAGCCACCGGCAAGTAGATGGCGTTCATGTAGGTGTAGTCTTTGCCGGCGTTGTTCAACTGCTGCTTGGCCTGGCGCACCACTTCTGGCCCTCCGGCGGCCAGCGTGTCGATCCGGTCAGCCACGTTGCTGGTATTGGCTGCCGTCAGGAGGGAAGCGTTAATAGCGGAAGCCGCCAGTAGAGACTTGTGCGCCTTTACGGCGTTGGCCAGTTGCTTGGCATTATCCGAAGTGTTCTTGGCAGTGCCTGTAAGCGCCGCGGCAGCGTCGGCCAGCATCTTCTTCCGATACGTCTGCAGCACCGTGAACATGTAGGCTTCCGACACATAGTTCAGGATCAGTTGGCCCTGTACCAGGCTTTTGCCGTCTGCCCAGAAGTCAGCAAACCGGCTGGCATAGCCGAAACCCGGGACGACGTTGTTGGGTGCGTTGAATTGAATCGCCTGCAACTCGTCGATGAAGAGCTCGCCGATGTAGACCCGGCATTGCGCAGAGGTGTAGTAGGTGTTCCAAGAGGTGTTGGAGTAGATCTGCTCGAAAGCCGCATCCTGCGCTTGCGCGTCCACCAGGGACGCCATCTGCACATCGGCCGCGGCGCCGGCGCCGTTATCCGAGGTGGGCAAACTGCCGGAGGAGGCCTGCGGGCTGTCCTTGGACACCATTGGCATGCCGACGTTCTGCGTCTCGCCGGCGGCCAAGGACACCGGCTGGGCTACCAGATCCTGAAAGTTAGGGTGCGAAGCGGAGTAGGAGTAGTCTCCCGGCGGCAGATCCGCGATCGTCAGCTGGCCATTGTCGTCAGTGGTGCCCTGTTTGGAGATCGGACTGCCGAAAGCATCCAAAGGTCCGGTCAAAGAAACAGAGACGCCACTCGAGTTGGAGGGAGCTTCCAGGTTCAGCGTTGCCGGACTGGGCAAGCTGTCGGGAATCACCATCGTCTCAGCAGCGTTCTGCCCGGTGATGAGTTTAGTGGTGGTGCGGGTCAGGTCCGGATTGCCATCGCTATTTAAAGGAATCGCCGTTACCGACGCGGTCTTTCCGGCGACAACTGGAATGACCTGCGAGCCGGCCGGCGCGTCTGCACCGTAAGCATAGGCCCCATTGACATAGACCGATGCCGGAACCGGCTTGCCGGTGCTGGTAGAGACAGTAGTGAGGGCGACGTTGGGCATTAGAGGAAGGTGATGTTGGAAGTCACCATATCCTTAGGAGTCTTCTCAACGGCCGCCAGGCGCGGGTCGCTCGGCGCGGTAGTGCTTTTGGCTTCCACCGGTAGCAGCGGCGTGAAGTCGGAGGCCACGTAGGAGATCGTGCGTTCGCTGTACATGTCCTGGGCGCTATGCACAGTCCCGTCCGTCACCAGGTCCACACCGAGGATATGACGGTAGCTCTGGCTGCCATACTCGTCGCCGAAGTAGAGATACAGGTTGAACGGCGGCAGCTGGTCGACCTTCAGGATCTGAGTGTCCTTGCTTTCGTCCTTGGTGTTGATCTGCCCCAGGAACCGCAGCATGAAGTCTGCCTGGAACTGCGTCAAGATGATCGTGCCGGCAATGGTGCGGCGGCCGCGGGCATAACCTTTGGCATTGATATAACCGCAGGCACGCGCGGGCGACTTCTCGCGATGCACGGAAACCGTGACGGTAGTAAGCTCAATCAACTGGCGGAGTTTCTTGCCGGGCAGTTCCAAATAGACCCGCATGTCCGCGCCGGCAAAGACATGGTTTCCCGCTTCGATTTCCGCCAGCTCAATATCTTTCAGCGCGGACGGAAGTTGGGACAATCCCAAAGCCGACGCGGAAGCTAAAGAGTCGTGGCTGGAAATGTAAGGTAGGGTGGCCGTCGGAGTCTGGGCAGAGTTCTGGCTATCGCTGATGCCTTGCAGGAGGTTTGGGCTTAGGCTCCGGCCGGAACTTTCCAGGGAACTGAATTCCTGGGTAGGCGCAGGTGCCGCCAGTCCGCCGGTCAAGATCTGCGAGGGAGGAGGCAGACTCTCACCGCCGGTGAGCGATGATGGGCTACCTCCCAGTCCCCCCGTCAGCAGATCCATGCTGTTCGAAGGAGTGTAGGACATGCCTGTCCTTTGGTTAGATCAGAGTCGACTTGCTATTCAGGTTTGTCGCCACGGCCTGCCAGGGTTCGATGGCGCGCGCCACAAAGGTAGCCTGCATCTCGGAGACGGCGTCATCTACGGAAACGCCATAGCCTTCGTTGAGGATTTCCACCCCAAAGATCTTCATGCCCATGGCGGCGCCGTATTCGTTCACGCCGGACATGGTTACGTCGAATGGCAGGATCTGGTCGGAATACCAGGGAGTCGACACTACTTTGAAGTTCGCGGCGAGCGACATGTCCTGCAGCGGCTGGGAAGCGGCGGCGTTACCCACAGCCTGCGGCAGCGTACCGTCGTTGCGCACCAGCGTGGTGTTGAAGATCTGCGGAGAGACGTATCCGCCGCTCGGCGCAATAGGAGTGATGAACGTTGGATTGACGTCGTCCCGGTCGGCCAAGAATGTTCCACCCAGCTGCGCACAGAGCGCCAGCAAAGCGTGCCGATCAAACATGATCCAGACCAAGGATCCGGCTATCCCACGCTTGTTGCGGGAGAAACTGCGGGGATTCGCAGATCCCAGCGTGTAAACCGGCGCCTTCTCTCGGCTGATAGAGTATGAGACGGCCTGCATCTGAGCGAATTGCACGGGGCCGATATAGGCCCGGATGTCACTGCCGCTAAAAGTGTTTTCAGTGCTGGTGGCAATCGCATCCGTGAGGCCTGGAGTGGTAGACATGATATTTCTTCTCCTGTTACGGGCCTGCCCGGCCTCGAGCTAGAGTTCGATAACTTTACTTGGCGGCGAGCGCCTGCAACTGAGCTTCAATCTTGTTCAACAGGTCCAGGATTTGCTGGATCTGCGGATCTGTCGACGTCGGAGTAACGGCGGTCGGATCAGGAATGTCCGTACGCGCAATCACATACGACGGCGAGGCGCCCGGCAGAACACGGGCCTGCACCAGCTGTTCGTTGCTGGCCAACGCACGGATGGGTGTCGGAATCGTAACGGCGCCGGCGGGCGGAGCAGTCACCTGAGGATCCAGAATCCAGCTAGGGCCAGGACCCCAGTGACCGGGAGCCCCTACGCCAGCGTGCTTTTGCGCGGCCACCAAAGCGCAGGCCGCCAGGGGCATCGGTGCTTTTGCGCCTGTGAAAGTAATCGACCAGATGCGCCGCGGATCGGTGCCGTAATTGATCACGTACATGCCGGTTCCTAGCTGAGTAACATTTAGACTCAAGCCGGGATACAGAGGAGTAATCGCGGTGGCCACTGCCTGGACTTCGCTTTGCAGACAGACCGCGGTGGGATCTGGTTTGGTCGCGATTCCGCCGAAAGGTCCGGATTCGGTGATGCCGTCAGTAGGTGCGAGCACTCCGGCGGGATACACGTACGCGCCTGGAAGATTGACCCTGGACGCCACCGCGGGAACCGTCAAATTGGAGATCGGCGGATTCGCCGTGGGATCGAATACCAAATAGGTCTGGTCTTTGCCGTTCGCCTGCGGATCTTCCCAGTTCTTCAACGGAAGCGACGGGTTGTATACAGGCGCCTGATTCCCGGTGGCTGCCTGGTAGGCCGCGCGGTCCGCATAGGACGGGAACAGGTACAGATTGGAAATCGCATACTGGTAACTTGCGGGTTGAGCAGGCGCGGTCTGCGCTGCGAGCGCGCCGCATAGAAACAATCCGATCATACCGGAAAGCAAGAGTTTCTTTAGTGTGTTCATAGATAACCTTTTCGTTGAGTTACGCGCGGAATCCTTTCATGAACGCGTCCGGCAATCCGCGCATGGTGCGCATGTTATTGCCGCCGTGCCGCAGCATTTGATAACCGAGACCGGCTGTTGAACCTATCCCTATTCCCTGCCAGGTATGCCGGAAACGGCGGTCTTTATCGCCGTGGAAGATATCAGCCGCACCGCCAATTCCCGCTCCAATCAACGTTCCGCGTACAGCGGGCGTGGCGGTCATAGCCCGCAACCTGGCCAGGCGGCCACCGGCGCCGGCTGCAAATGCGGCTTCCTGATTGTGCACAGCCCAGTGCATTCCAGCTCCTATGGCTGAGGATGTGTAATCTGTAGCCACGGAAGCTGCTGCGCCCAGTACGCCAGCCTTCTTGAAGTCAGCAACAATCGGAGCTGTTTTCAGGTGGGCGCCCATTTCATTGAACGCCCGCCCGAACCGGGAGAACAGAGGCATTGGTTATTGCCGGGACAGACCTATGTGCACGTTGATCTTTTTCACTTCATCCGGCGAGTAATAGGTGATGTAGAGGTCGCACTGGCCGGCCGTCATCTGCGCCTGGGTCGCCTTGATCGAGATATTGAAAACAGCGCCGATATAACCGCTCTTGCGGAGGTCCGTCATCATGTGGTTCAGCGCGGTCTGCAGACTGAGCAGCTGCATACCGTCGGTTGACGAACTTCCAATGAACGGATCCGCGGCATCGAAAGCACCGGAGACCACTTTGCCTTTAATGCGCTGGCGTACGATCTCGCAGAAGTCCGAGTTCAGCGTAGCGGCAGTCTGGCCATGGCAGAGACGCGGCAGATCGACAGTGTTACGGAAGCGCAGCAGGTGGATGCCAACCTCTGCGGCGGCGTCCAGTTGCGTCAGCGTGGGGTGATAGAGTTGCGCTACCGCCTTCACGGGTTTGTTGGTGGTGGATTCCTTCTCATCCAACTGGGCCACAAAGCCAGCCATCAGCCCGGCGATGCTGCCCACGTATCCGGCACCGTAAGAGTTGGTCAGGCTGGCCCATTCGCCGGCCACTACCAGATAAGCACCGATGTCGATGGGCATCTGGTTTTCGTCGATCGACGCGCCGGCATCGTATTCGCCAATCAGGTTCTCGAAGAAGCCTTTGGCGCGGCCGGTGGCTTTGTCGGCGCACAGGAGGTTCAATTGCGCTGCGGCACAACCGGACATATACGGATTTCCCAGTTCACCCTTGCCGCTGGCGGTGACAACCCCCGTAGTGGGATTGTAGGTTGGCAAAGCTCCCAACCAGGAGCGCACGTTAACTGTGGAGAAGTTCAGGAGACCGGAAGCGCCGGCCAACGGACCGTTCATGCCGATGAAGCCGATGCAAACTCCGTTGCCCTGTTGCACTTCGCTCTGCTGCGCGCAATAGCGCGCCAGTTGATAGGGGAAGTTCACTTCGTAGAAACCATCCGCCTGGCGATCCGCGGCGTCGGTCCACGTGGCGTGCGCAGTCACCACCTCGCCATTGGAGTCCACCAGTTCACTGGCCCACCGGTAAGTTTTGTTGCCCACGGAGTCGGTGGAGGTATGCAGCCAGTCGAGCGCATTGCTGTTGGCAGACGGGTTGTGCACAGCCGTCGAAGCATCCGAGGACACATAGAAGGCCACGTTGGGCGCATCCACCACGGTGTTCGGAATGTAGACTTCATTCACCACGAAACCGGCCATGATATCCATGGCTTTCTGAATGGCGATGTACAACTCACGGTTAGTCAGATTGAGGCCCGTGACGGCGTCGGTATAAACCGGAGCCGGAGTGTGTGTGGCGCTGATCGCGGCCGTGGGAGCGGTTCCAATTGCCACCGATCCGGCCAAAGTCTTAGCCGTGCCTATGGTAGCGCCCAGGGTGGGGAACGTGGTGTCGAGCAAAGTCACCGTGATATCGCCCGTATCCACCACTTGCACACCCAAGTCGTTGGCATATACCAGTTGCCCGGCGTTCCAAACGTACAGGATGCCAGCGGTGTAGTACATGGTGTACTGCGTGGCCGTGTTAACGGACCGGTCCCCGAAAGAGATGGAAATGCCCTTGTTTACGGGATCGGAGCCGCCGGTGGAGACGGCGCCCACTCCGGACAAAACGGCAGGTGCAGTGCCGATGCGGTACAGGTAAAGGTTGTCACCGTAGACCGCCGTTTCGGACATACCGCGGATCAATGATCCCGCGAAACCATATTCCAGAGCGGCTTGATTCTGGTCGAGCACCTGGTAGGCCTGGTCTGCGAGACCCTGACCGCTGGTGCCGAAGATCAGAATGCTTTTGGTGGTGGGATTCTTCCGCGTGTACAAACCGCCGTCGTTGGTGATGACCGTCATCCCGGGTAGGTAGTTATAACTCATTTCTGCTCATCTCCCATTCGAATGCGGTTTCTAACCGTCAGAACTTAACGTGCTTACGGATCCATCCTGGTGCAGGTTGATCCGATCCAGAGTCTTTACCTTGGTCAGGATGTCCAGCTCCAGACGCAGTTGATAAATCAGCGGCCGGCAGTACAAGGTCTGGCCATACTCCTTGTTGGTTTGGTCCGCCAGGCGTTCGACGAACCGGAAATCATTGACCCCGCGCGCCATGAAGAACTTCATGTAATGCGCGTAAAACAGCAGCGTCCTGTGCCACCAGGCAGCCAATTCGTTGGCTTTACGGTTAGCCTTGGACAGGATGTCGAAACGCACCTTGACGTCTTCCTGCCAGTGCGAATGAACCTGCAGATACCCGTCTAATCCGGGATAAGGCTCCGCTCCGGTGATCATGATGCCCTTCGGACGCCGGTCCACACTATTGCTGGTGGACGAGATCTGGCTGCCGGCGATACTCATCAGAATTACGTCAAACTGGGTATCGAACTTTCCTTCCCGTTGCTCCGGGTAACTCTCCACAATCTTGGGTTGCTGGGCGGCGGGCCATTGCAAAGAATCCGTCGACATGTTAAAACAGGTTTCGAAAGCCGGATATAGCGAAAGATGGTCTAAAGGCGCCAAACTCGATCGCTTCGGACCTGCAGAGAACGGCGCGTCATTGCCAAGAAAGATTGCCATCACTCTTTGCTAGTATAGGAATCCGGACGAATCACACCGACACTTTCTCCAGGCCCAACTCAAAGAAGATCACGGCTCCCTGGTCTCCACGATGGGGAGTGACCGATTTGATGCTCCATTTACCGGTGCGCACCAGGGGACGGACTAGGTTTCCATCGAAATCCACCTTCAGTTCATACAGTTTGTCGAACGACGGATGCTGGGGGATCAGGTAACGTTCATAATTCGGGAATACCAGGTACTCAAAGTAGGCGATGGCCCGGTTCTCGTCGCTGATGCCCCACTTAGCTGTGTTCTGCTGGTTGGCAATGACGTTGGAAGGGTTCTGTACGCCACCGAAGTTGCGCGCCATGTAGCAGGCCTGCATGTCCTCTTCCCACAGATAGCCTTCTCCATCGCAGTATCGGCACCCGGAATTAGGAGAACCAGAGACACCGTCCCAACAGGCGCACGTTTGATCGCGCAGCCGGCGGAGCATGACTTGCTGTCCAATGCCTGGCTCGAGCAGCGTGCCGAACAACGTGTCGTGAACCTCATCCCGCAAATCGAAGGTTTGACCGGTGGGAAACAGGTTCACCCGGCCGCTGCGGGAACAAGGAGCATAGAAGTCCATAGGATTAGCTCCAGACCACCGTCGGATACATGGTGATGTAATTGCCGAACTGGCGTCCCACCCTGTAGTCAATGAACGTGGGACTGCCATACTTCACAGGCTTGCCCTCGGATCCATGACCTGCGTGGGAGGTATGCGCCGCGCCCATGCCGGTATTTGCCCATAGCCGGCCAGGCACTTTGTCCGAACGGCTGTAGTAACCCTTGGCCGCCATGTTCGCGCGCACGTGGCCGCCGAAGGCGATCGTGCCTCCGGATTGCAGAACGATCTTCCATTTGTCGAGCTCTTTCTGCATCTCGCTCATCAAGTGTGGGATACCCTCGCCGCGGCCGAACGCCATGCGCATCACGGAGAAGTTGCCCAGAGTCTTGGACCCGCGGACACCGCTCAGATCAAATGCCTTCGTGATGATGTCGAGGGCCGCGCGCTGAGATACCCACTGGTTGCGTCCGTGCACGAAGTTGTTCCAAACTCGGTACCCATAATCGGATGGAGCCGTTCCCGGCGCCGGCGGCGCCGGCGGTACCGCGGCGATGACATCCGCGTCCAGGGAGGTCTGCCAGATCTGGGCCGCGATGGTCAGATCGGAAAGTTTGCGCAGATAGATGCCACCCTCGAGCCGGACCTGATCGACGGAGCTGTACCAGGGACTAATCGTTCCCAGGACCATGAAATCCGTGTCATCCACCAAAGTGGCCCCATTGGTTAGGGCAAAGCCTTTCGGCAGTGTCACATGGACTACAGTATTCAACATTAGGAACTCCCCACGGTCAGGTTGTACGCAATCACGTACGTTTGCCCTGGCTTGCGAACCACCAGGTTGTAAATGCCAGGTCCTACCTGGATGCCCATCAGCCAGCGGCCGGCGGCGTCGAGCCCGGTAATGCCCAGGGAATTGGCATCGGCGCGCCGGTTGCCGATCCAGTCTGCCGCCGTGAACACCAGCAGCTTGTACGTTGTGGGATCGTCCGCCAGACCGGTCGCCCGCAACGCATCTGTTCCGCCATAGTCCTGTGTCAATGTGATCCCGGAGGCGCCGCTGCCAATCGCAAAGTCCGCCGGCAGGATGTCTTCGCTGTCGATCACCCGGATATCGGTGTCGTGGTCGTATATCACCAGAAGATCGTGCCCCGGAGTGCTGGGGGTATAGGACACGGTGTACATTCCATTACCGTAATCCTGCAAACTGAGCGCGTCGCTGCACGTCTGCATATTGCGCAACAAGGTCAGCGAATTCGGCGCTACAACCCACACAGCCAGCGTGCGGCCGGGAATCGGGTTGCCATTCACGTCCGCCAGGCGGAAATCAATGTACCGGGTTGTACCGATGGGAAGCATCTATTTCTTGTTAGTATCGGAATTTGTAGACGGATCTGAAGGGAGTTCTGGAATGGGGATTCCAATTACCGCGAACTGGCCGGCAGCGTACTGCTGCGGCGAATAACCGTCCTTCGTCTTAGGCAGGTTAGCGGATTTGATCACGTAGGTCAGAAACAGGTTCGACGCCTCGTTGATATTGTTGAATGCTTCCTTCTTCAGTTCCAACACCTGCTGTGCCAATACTAGGTCCGCTGCAGCTTTGAGGGCCTTGTCTTTCATGATCGCGTAGAACTGATTCTGCTCGACCGTCAGGTTGTGACGGATTTCTACAGGTTCGACAACCTTCGCTTCGTTCATGGAGTATTTCCTTTCATGTGAATTAGATAACAATCAAACCATTGATAACATCATGGGAAGTGCCGCCTGAATCCAGAATGGTGCCAGTGAAACCAACGCGGCCATTGATTTGTATTCCATTTGGAGTACTGGGAGATAATTGCAGTTGTTGCGCTCCACCTGCGGCGGTGATACTCAGTTGGAAGTTGGGACTGCTCCCTTGTGAAGTTTCACCCAGACTTATTGAATCTCCATTGCTGGCGACCACGCTAAGTCCGACGGTGTCGTATTGAGTCGTCAGTCCATAGCCGAAGTTACCAGCACTAAGCGATAAGAGAAGTCCAGAAGCACTCACGGTGTTGACGCCATTACTGAATGTCGTCCCATTACTCGTATATCTGTAAGTCTCCGTCAATTGCAGAAAACTGTTAGGGCTCAGTATTGCACCAGAAGTTACCGTGTAACTTCCACTTGGAGCAACACGGGACAGATTGATAACGACATTGTTCAGCGCTACTCCCGCCGCGGAAGCTACGATCGGGGCATCCGACGGGCCGGTACCGCCTATCCAGGCGTTCTGTGACCAGATGCCGTACTGAGATCCGACATTTCCAATCCAGGCAACCAATACATCAGATCCGTTCAGGACGGAAACGTAGTCGGGAGCCTGGGTGAAAGAGCTGCCTCCTACTTTCAGAACCCCTGCTGTGATGTTGGCTGCATTCAGATTGATCAGATTGACATTCGCCGCATTGATCGTGCCTGCTACTGTGACGTTGGTTCCTACAACCAGCGTGCCCGTGGTGATCAAATCAGCGGTGAGACTTTGTATCTTGGCAGACGTGATCGTTGCATTGGCAATCTGCGCATTGGTAATGCTGAGGTTGGTGATCGCGCTGCCCGGTAAGCCGCCTGACAGGTTGAACGGCCCGGCCTGGCCGTTGATGTTTGCGACTACCAGGTTGGTGCAGTTCAGTGTGCCAGAGTCGATGGCGTTAGCCTTCATGTGCACCACATTGAAAGTGGTGCAATCCAGTTGCCCTACCGTGGCAAAGGCTGCCTGTATCACCGTAGCGTCAAGTGAGCTGATATAAGCTGAGGGAGTGGCTTTGATCAGGTAGATTTCGTCGAACGCCCACAACCCGGAGCTCTGTCCCAACACCTGTATGGATATGCGGGCCCAACGGGCGAGGGCGGGAACCGTCAATTGCGCCTGCTTGAAAGAGTAACCGGCAGGAGAATTCGCCAGAGTCCACACCAGGCTGTAAGTTCCGGCGGCGGTGACAGGTATCGTGCAGGCCTGGTCCTTGTAGTAGGAAACGACCACGTTGGCGCTGGAACCGGAATTGACATCGGATCCGTTGGCGGACCAGTGGCCCGCCCAAGCTTCCAGGTAGAGCGTATCTCCGACGCCGGAAGAATCCGGCGGCTTCACATCGAACACCATCCGGTTAACGGCAGAACTGGCGGCGGTGGACGGCCAACCTCCTCCATATTGTTTGATCAGGCCATAGGTTCCATCACGGCCCCAGGACGCGTAGATCTTCAGTCCCTGACCGTCTTCTTTCCACGAGTAGGCGTTGTCCGCATAAGCTGTCCAACCTCGCGCCGAATCTCCGGGACCTTGAATGTCAAAAGTAGGGTCCTCCATCAGATTGTCGAAACTGCCCACGATCAGGTTGTTGGTGGATACGGCCGCGGATGCAATCTTTCCGGCAGTTACAGAATTGGCCGCCAAGGCATCTGTCGTCACAGAGCCGGATACAAATGTTGCAGTCGATACAGAGTTGGAGGTGACTGTTAAACTGACCAGGTTGTTGAACGCTCCCAGACCAGTGACAACTAGATCATGGATGTCAACCTGATTCGCCTTGATCGCGGCCGCGGAAATCACGCCAGCGGTGATCCAGTCGGCGTAGAGAAGAGAAGTAGAGAGGGTGCCGCGTTCGGTACCCGCCTGGCCGGCAATTACCAGCCGCCACTGCCGGGTGGAATCCAGTTTATAGAGCACCGGCTGGGAGCCGGACACCATCAAGGTAACGATGTCGTTGACGTTGTAGTTCCAGTTAGTGCCGGATCCTATGGGATTGTCCTGAATGGTGGGAAGACTGGTTACCGGTACATTGATGGCGCTGATGGTTTGCGCCAACTTGGCGGTGTTGATCAGGCCGTCGGCAACTTGAGAATTCACCAACTGTCCGGTGATGTTGGCCGCGGGAACGGTATTGTCCCAGTAGAGAGTTCCGTCCGTCTTAGACTTGGCGGTGTACAGACCCATGCTCGTGGCATTCTTGAAATAGATGACCTGTCCCTCTTTGTAGGGTGTCGAGGGATAAAACGCTGGCATGGCATAGCTTGGCGGCGTTCCGATGATCGTAACGACTGCGCTCAAACCGTCGTAGAGCTTGGAAAGATCGATAGCGCCCTGCTGGATTTGACTGCCGGTGATGGAATTGAACTCGATCATTCCGCCAGGAATGATGCCTTGCAAAGTAGGGTCAGTAGGGTCGGCACTGCCCAAGAGATAGAGGATCTCCTGTGCGGTCAGCGGAGCTTTGACATATCGGTTATCGGCTTGCCCCTTTGTGAAGTAGGAAGAGGCATCGAACTGAGCGGCCATGAAACTCCTGCACTACATGCGCCGCTCAAGGGCGTCAGAGAAAGAAAGCCTGCTTACATCCGGGTGCGCGCTGCCAGGGATGTCGTATTGGACAGACTGAACTGTTGCAGCAGTGTGCCGTCCACCTTGTAGATGCTCAGGGTGTTTCCCGCCTTGTCGACGGTCCAGTTTCCTAACTGGGCGTCATGCAGGTCTTGAATTGCGGTTTGCACAGCCGCCAGAATGGAAGCGTCCGCCACGCCGGCTACCGGCAATGCCTGGATACGTCCGCGGATATCCTGGATAGCCGGATCGTTGGCCGGCGAGACAAAGTCCGCCAGGTGCATGACACTGGTGTCCTTGGCCACCGTGGCATCCTTGGCCACCGTAGCATCCTGGGCTACGATCCCGGCGATACGGGTATCTCCCAACTGCACCAGGCCGAGGAACCGACCGCTGATGGTGGCTCCGTCTGCGACGTAACTGACTACTGCGAAATAGGTGCCGTCGGCGATGCCTCCGGTATTCCAGATGAACTTGTAAATACCATCCGTGCCTGGAACCAGGGACATGGCTGAATTGGTGGTGCTGGGCGCCGCCAATACCTGAGGAGTGTTGTCGAAGGTATTGAGTATCGAGATCTGCGGCGGAGTCGTCACCACTGTTGCGCTGCCGTCGGCATGCGTCAGAGAAAGCAGGAAGGGAATCAGATCGCCGGGATAGTACATGTACAACTCCTTAACCTAGTTGAGGATCGAGAAACTGAGACACAGCGGAGCGGTAAGCGTTCCGTGATACCCCAAGGTGAAACTGCCCGCGGTGTGAGCCAGGACGGCCACGCCTCCAGTCAATTCGGCGATGGAACTGTTACAGGGCGCGTCGAGCGCGGTACTTAAAGAAGCGTCGGGCGTGATGTGAATCTGACTATTTAATCCTGCCGCGGTAGTGGTGATGGTCTGGGTAGGATCGGTGCCGGCAGGGATCAGCACAAAACCCGAGGCGGCATCTCCACAAGCACTCCAATTTGCACACGGAGAGATCGTGCCATATGTGCCAGCTTTCACGGAGGCGATAGGTCCAGCGATTGTCCAAGTCGTCGCGCCAGTGCCTAAGATGCCCTGGTTGTCGTTGGTACAGCCAGCCCCCGATCCGATGACTATGCATCCTGTGTTATTACCCGCAGAGATGTTGGAACCTAGTAAAACATTGAAGCTGCCGGCGCCACCGCCTAAGGACGCCCCAACCATGACGTTATTACTACCAGAAATCTGACTGTTGGCGCCATTGCCAAACCCTAGCAACGTATTGTAAGAGCCATTTGTATATCTTCCACCATTTAATCCCAAGATCGTGTTATAGGAACCCGTAGTAATCGGAGTCAGTGTACCGATCGCCAGTGACCCAGCAGCAGTCTGCAGTTCCAAGATAGGTGTCAAGACGCGGGCCCCCATCATGGAAATACTACCGAACAATTGAAAATCAGGTTGAACGGTATCTGCTGCCAGAGAAGGTAAAGCCAACTGCGTGGTTAGCATCGCCACCGGCTTAACACCTATCAACCAGCCAGCTCCTTGCGTGTGTCCGGTGGTGGCAGAGCATGCCACGGTCATGCCATGCGCTAAGGCAATATCTCCAGAGGATAGAGAGACGGCTCCGTTCTCGCCGGAGAAAAAGTCTGTCCAAGAGACCTGGTCCGGTGTGCCTGCAGTCTGGATGCTAACCTGGATCAGAGAAGAGTTTCCGGTCCACGTCCCACCAAATGTACAATCATTCAATCCGGATCCCGTGAATATAGGAGTACCTATCGTGCTGGAATCGTAGTGCAGTCCTGAGACGGCAATACTATGACTGTCACCATTGGAAAGCAGGACATCTCCAGAAATACCAGGGACGTTCAAACTGCCTCCGGTAGTTCCACTGGTATCTCCAAGGCCGTTGCAAGCCCCGTCGCATAGGTTGATGATGTCGTCAGCGGTGGCAGGAATAGCATTGCCATCTCCGGTAGATTTCAATAGCCCGGAGCCTGTAATCGTGGGGCCCGGGTGCGCAGACAGCCACTGGGCTATGGCGTGAAAGTTGGAATTGATCGTCGCGCGCGAGGTACTGATAGCATCGGTGCCCTGGATATCTACGGTAGTTGGCTGTCCGTAAGCCAGCGCTGCCAGGCTGCAGGACAACAACAGAGACTTCATCAATAGAGTGCGCATGAAAGTGTATTCCTCAGGGAGTGTTCCACGTACCAGTCTGCTGATCCCACGTGCCAGGTAAGGTATCCCAGGTCTTCGGAGCCGGAGGGCCACCCAGGGTAATGGTGATAATGTTGCCCGCAATGACGATTTGGGACTGAACGGAATCGACGACGATTGACGGGTCTCCCAATAAAGGTTCGAGGGCAACCAGAAGGTTTGCCGGATCAAACGATGTGGAGTCCACAGGCGCCGGAAAGATCAGTTGGATTTGCTGGGTCAGGTCGTTGCCTACGATCGGCCGCGGACGGACTTGAATCTGGGACGGATCGAGAACAGGTTTTTCCCATGCATTCAATACGGTCACCGGCGCGCCTGGAGGGGTGACCACCTGATTGATTGAACCGGTGGTGAACGTGAAGCGATAACTCTGGGTCATCGCCTCGCCGATGGGATTCCGCACGTAGTTCTTCGCCAGGAGGGAAGTTGCGCCCACGATTAACACGGTGTACGTTACGTTGGTGCGCAAAACCGCGGCGGGCGTGAAGAGTAGTTTCTGATCCTGCTGGAAGGTGTCGCCGGATTCCGGCGCAGGGAAGGCAAAGGAGCCTAAGATATACTCCCGGCCGGTGGCCGCCGTGACACCGGAAATGATGCTGCCGTCAGAGGCAACCACATCCGTCTGGCCGGGGCCTTGCAGGGAGAACGTGGCGCTGCTGACAGAGGCAGGATCGATAGGCTGGTCGAACAGGATGGTAATCGGGCGTCCCAGGACGACATCAGTTTCACCTGGGGCTGGCGACACAGATTGAATGACCGGTCCGTTCATAATAGGTATTTCTCCGGATCATCCATCCCGGGAGCCAGGAGGATACCGGAGTCAAGGCGTACAGGTTGGCCGGGGGTTTGGATGCGCACAGCCTTGAGGAGGGCTGCCTGGATCTTCTTCTGCTCTTCCGCGTCGGCGGTGGCGAAACAGACCATCTCGTCGCCGTGTTCCTCCGGGTCCGGATCAATGCCTAGATCGCGGAAGAACTGACGGGTGCCGGTAAAGACCATCTTGCCGACGTCTTCTTCCACAACAGATAGCTCTTTGGATTTGGAGAGCTCCCAGAACTCCGGATGCTCAGTAACATCGATCAGGATGCCGTCGCGGATGCCCTGCTGAATCATGTGCATGGATGCCTCGGCCGGCACCACTGTCATGGGATTCCGCAGACCCAACACTACGCCGCGGCACTGATAACGGCTGGCCTTTTCGCGGACCAGCATGATAACGTGGCCGGTGCGGTCCACCGGCGGAAACTCAAGGATCTTCGCCATAGTCTCTGCTTTCTGTAGGGGACCGGGCGGCGGCCGCCGGCGGAAACCGGTGACGCGCCGCCCAGATGGGTTACGCTAATACGTTGGTCGGAGTGGCGCCGAACTGCGTGATGTCGCTCAGCTGCTTGAAGGCGCTGTTGGCTTCGTTGATGTTGATCATCGCACGGGCCGGCAGGACAAACTCGTTCGGACGGATGGCGACGTTCTTGGCTACGGTGATGGCCTGACCTTCGTTCAAAATGCCAAAACCATAGGTTTCCTCGACGCCGATGTTGCGGATGTTGTAGTGCGGATCGTTGAACGAATTGACATGCGGATCTTCGTCCACGATCAGCGCGCCCAGGTTGCGGCGGTCGAACAACATGATGTCCGTGGTGCGGGCCAGCGGGTCGAAGCGCACGAACGGGGACACCAGGATGGTGAAGTTCAGGCCCAGGTAGTTGAGCAGCGTGGGAGCGGAGGTCTGGTTCTGAGGCAGGCCCTGCGCGGTCCCGGTCTGACCGGTGGACTGCTGCACGCCGGCTTTGAACTGGCCGGTCTGTCCAAGACCTTGGCCAAGTCCATGGAAGTTATACTGACCTTCGAACGCCTTGGCAGCCGCATTACCGGTGAAGGCCTGGAAGAAGTTCCCGCCGCCGGCTTGGATCGCAAATTCGCGAAGAGTCGGGTCCTTGACCCACATCAAATAGGTCATGGGATGCACTAACAGTGTGTCAGGGATGAAGCCCTGAGTCAGGTTGGTGGCGTATAGGTCGTAGATGTCGTCCATCGTCATGGAACCGTTGAATCCGCCCATGATGTTACGACCGGTGGTGACACCTTTGACGGGCTGCGCCTGGCCGCTGGCGACCAAACCGGAGCCGTTGGTGGTGCGGGCAGCCGTGGAGTTATCGAACACCAGGGTGCCGAGAGAGGTGATCCAGTTGAAGATGTACTCTTCGCGGTGACGCGCCAGGGCTTGCCCTGCGAGTTTCACCCACCAATTGAGCCACGGATAGCTCGACTGGTCGACGAACCGCTCCGCGATGCGTAGCATCAGGCCGTGCCGTTTGACGGACACGCCGTAGGTCTGCCCGCCGCCCACGTTGATGTTGAAGATAGGCAGGCCCATGCCGTCGCCCACTTCGCGCGCGTTCAGGGTGTCGATCGCCGGAAACACGGTCTGCATGCCAGGAACGTATTCGATCCGCTGCAGCAAGCTGGAGCCGATGAGCATGGGCTCCACGCCTTCTTGGACGAACTGGGTCAGGACACGCGGCACCAGGAAGGCCGCGTTGGGAACGTCCATCGCGTCCGCCATGGTGACATGTTCGCCGTCTTCGTCGTAGCCGTTGCTACGAAATACGGTGTCGAGCTTACTCAGGCTCAGTAGGTCGTCTTTTGCCAACTCAACGGCCCAATCTTGCGTCTTTTTTACTACTTTCTTTGCCATGGAACACCTAACCTTCCACCTTTAACGGGTGAAAGACTTAGGGCTTCCATATGAGCCTCTGTTTTGAAATACCGCTACGCGACGCGCCGCGGCTGGACTAAGGAGACTTCAATATCCTGCTTGCAACGATCGCAGCGAAACTTCCCAGCTGTCTGTCCCGCGTCGTTGGGTTTACAGATCAGCTTGTTACATGTCCGCTCTTCATCCTTATCCCGGGAGTTCGCGCAACGGAGACCCTCCGGGGTGAATCTAGCGCGGCCTTTGACGACCGCTGATCTGAGAGTCAGCATAAAGTTCTTTCGGTTACACGGAGCGGAATGCGATCCAGGCGTACGTCGCAGCTTCCGCCGGAATGCTGGTCACGCCGGCATTGAGCAGCGCGCGCAACAGGCCTTTGGTGCCGATGTTGATCTGGTAGTCCAGACCTTTGGTGGCGCTGCCACCCATCATCATCTGCGTGGGGTTCTTTTCCGCGAACGGGCCGACAAAGTTCTGCGCCCGGTCGAACTGGGTACGAACGCGGTCGGAATAACCCCGGATGGGATACATGCTTTCCACGCCGATGACGCGACCACAGATCTGGTCGAAAGAGTGCTTGGTCGAATCGTACGGAATGAAGTTGCCGGCGTCATGGGCGCCGTTCAGGTCCGAAGGAACCACCGAGCAACCGGGGTAGAACTGGCCATCGGCCGCGCCCTTAGTGCCGCACATGTGCACGAAAGACCGGGACCAGTCGTCCTGGGTATACTGCCCGGCGGACAGGCCGGCGTTGGTGGCCAGAGTTTGCAGGGTGGTCGGGGTGGCGCCGATCCACGGCATGCGCAGTACCATGGAGGTCTGTACGGCGGTGCCGGGTTCGTGCATGTAATTGGTGACGCGCGCTTTCGCCGGGTTCATGCTGTCCAGCGTGTACAGGATGCCGTGGCTGGAATCGGTGACATTCACGCCGCCCAGGAACTGGAATACGTTGCGAATGTTGTAGCCGATGGGACGGCTGATGCCGCCGGGGATCAGAACACAAGCCTTGGCCGCAACCACTTGCGCGCCGGTGAAGACTACGCCGTTGACGGTGATGCCGGCGCTGCCGTCTGCATCCGTGGCACAGGCGATCAGGGCCGTTTCGGTAGCCGAGGCCACCGCTACGCCAGTCATGGGATTGATGGTGAAACCCACGTCGTCCGGACCGTATTGCAGGTATTGCGCGGGGCCGCCGGCGCCGGTGGAGCCGCTGCGCAGACCGGCCGGAACCAAGGCGCCCGAAGCGTCCAGGCCAACCACGTAGTTGGAGCTCAGGACTACGCCTGCGCCAACCGGATGCCCTTCATCGCGCCGGCGGATGGGCAGCCACGGGGCCGGATAAGGGACCGGCAAAAAGGGGCGGAGAATCTCACTACCTTCCGCATCCGGAGTAGTGAAGCCAAGACGGTCCTTTCCGTAGTAGCTACCTGTGAACTGGTTGTTAACGTCGAACATATCCGTTTCCTCTCTGACTTACTGTTTGTCAGCCAGCGACTTATTCAGAAGCCGGTTTCTTTGTTTCAGCGCCAAGCGTTGCCGCTCGCGCGGAGAAAGCATACGCAACAGAGACGGGTCCACCGTTTGGTCCTCAGACTCCGTAAGTGGAGTGGAATCGTTGGTGACAGCCGTAGCTGGTACTTGGGCCTTATCGTCGACCGGACGCACCGGAACATCGTCTTGCTTCTGTGTGTCCGTGGCCTGAAGCGGAAGCTTCTTTTCGAGATCTTCCAGAGAGTCCTTCAGACTGTCCATACTGCGCTTGGATCGGGCGTCGATCTCGTTCTGGATCTGGGCGGCGTCCAACCCCTCAAAACCTTTCTCTTTCAGCAGCACGTTGCCGAGCACCACCAAGCGCGCCATGGTTTTCTTCGAATCCGCCAGGACGGCCTTCTGGGCCTGCGTCAACAGTTCGATTTCCGTCTGCTTGTCTTTGAGACCCTTCTCGTAGCTGGCGATGGCATCGTGCAGCTGGTCGAGGTCTTTCTGCGGCAGCATGGCGTCGCCGCGGCTGGCGATATATTCCTTGACATGATTCAAGGAGCCGGTCTGCGACCACAGGCTTTGCAGGCAGTAGAGCGCTTCCCGGAAGTGCGGCCGTTCATGCTCGGTAAGACCCTCATGCACCATGTGGGTATCGTCGATGTGCTGCAGCATCTTGCCGGAGTTTGGAAATGTCTTTTTGCCGTCGTCTGAAGGACCATCTACCCAGTGATCGGTCAACAGCTTGATCGCCGGATTGTCGGAGATCTTCACGGCATCCGTCTTGGCCGGCGGATCTACCACGGCATCAGCCGCGGCGGCTTCAACGGCCGGTTTCTCGGCGGCGGCGCCGGGCGGTACAAACTCTATTCCGGCGGCCTTGGCCTGCTCGGCCAGCTGGCTGAGATAGGTGGCCCGGGCGTCCTCCGCCAGCGTAGGCAGCACGGCGGACAGACTGTCGATCTTGGATTGCACCAGGTCTTTGCTGGGTACGTCGTCCGACCAGCCAAGGACGCGGATCTTAGCATTCAAGGTGGCCAGCGCGGCCTTCACAGTGGCCTGGTCTTCGGCGGCCTGTAACTGCGACCGCAATTCCAAGGCGCGCTCCTTGGTCAGTTTGTCCAGCGCGATTTCCTGCAGAATGGCTTCCAGGTCCATTTGAACGTCCTCATCCCGGCCAATATCGGCCTGCAACTTAAGAGAGTCAGAGAACACCGCGTCATTGAGATTGAGCGATGTCTTGCGCAGCTCCCGCTCCGTGAGATCGAGTCCCATGAAGAAGAGCCGGCTTTCCAAACTGTCGGCGCACAACCGTAGCGCGTCGGAACCAGTCTTGATTTGTCCCCACGGATCTGCCGGGAAGTTGACGAAGGAGCACTCCTTGTACTTCATGTTTCCGGAGATCAGGAACATGCGCCGGCCGTCGACCATCTTTCCCAGGTCGTGGTCGCAGGGTTCGTCGACTGCCCAATCCATATGGCAGATCGAGCAAATGGCAGAATCAGTGGAGAAACTAACGGAGACCGTGATGTAACGGCCGTCCTGAATCTTCTGGATGGCGTCCGGATCGAGTATGTTCAGACCCAGGTCGATCTGTCCCAAACCCTTGTAATTCGGCTTGGAGAGGAGCTTGTCTACTACCCAGTCGACGGAATCATAGAGACCCCGCTTCTTGGTCCCTTTGATGCCATCGTAGAAGATCAGTTTGCGAACTTCCGGGTCCTGATACTGATAAGACAAGTCGACGTACTTGGCGCCGTGCACGCGGCCAATGGCGTCGCTCTCTTTGTCGTGATGCACCAGTACCGGGCGGCGGGCCAGGCCAGGCGCCGGAATCCAGGTATGCGTGCCCGCTTGCATGCGGTCCGGCCGGTAGAAACGGGCGTTACCGTTCACAATGCCGGCGTGCGTGGATTCCACTTTGATGTCCAGACTATGACCGGTCGGGGAATCCGCATCCCGGCACTCGAACAAGTACCGTTTGTTCCCCTCGGTTTCCTTGACCGCCATGGTCAGGACGTCATGCATCAAAAGCCAGGACATGAAAGTTTAAGCTCCGTTCGGACCGACCTTGTTCATTCCCATGTGGGTCTGGATGGCGATCGAAGTAGCTTCCATCGAAGACATCCCGGGAATGAGCAACTGCTGCTGGAACTGTCCCAGCGCCATCTTCCCGGATGGACATGGCTGATGCACCCGCGGTGCCGGCGCGGCGGGCGGATTAGAAGGTGATGTATCCATTTCATCCTTTGTTAGTATAGACAGACTGTTAGTTAGCTTCGAGGGAAAATGATGCCTGAATTAAATGTGGCAATAAATCCCCGTCCATGGCCAGCGCAACCGCTGTTCGCAGGCGTGCGGAGAGTTGCGGATTATCCGGAACCAGTTCGCCGATGATCTTGTCCGCGGCCGCCGACCAGCTGTCGATGGTCAACTCCTCAGCCGTTTCCAGTTCCAACTGGGCATCCATCAGGCGGTCTGTTAGTGCCTGTACCAGTTTCGGATCCTCGGAACTCTTGGCCTTGTGAGGATCCAGGTTCTTCCCGTGCTGATTCTCCGGCTGCACCAGGTTCGAAAGCATCTTGCGCCCGTGCTGGGTGGGTTCTTTCACCTGCCGGCTAGTTGAAACACCGGTGATGCTGTTCGACTTCTTCACGTGCGTAGTGCGCGTGCCGCCGTGCTCCATGGCGGAAGAATGCAGGGCGGTCTTGGCCGCAGAGTCGGCCGACATCTGCGCCAGATCCTTTTGCGTCTTGGCTTTGAACTTCTCCAGGACCATCGTCTGCCGGTTGAAGTGCATATCCGGCTCCTGCTCCTTGGTCAACGGATTCCTGCGGGCCTCTTTACGCGCTTCCTGCAGATCGATGGTGCCGTTGGTGTATTGGTTGACGGCATGCGTTTCCTTCTTGATCTGGCCGTCGACGTCGATTTCATGGAAGGCCAGCCCGATATCGGACACCGCGTTCTGCACGGACATGCCATCCTTGCCGCTTTCTTCGAACATCTCCTTGACGATGTTCATCTTGACCATGCTGCCGAATGTGGACATATCGTCCTTGATCCGGTCTTTCATGTTCTGGGAGATATTATCGGCAGTGGAACTGTTGACCGTATCGCCTTCACCCAAGTCGATTGGAGACGCGCCCAGTCCGGTAAATACGCGCTTCTTATAGTGCTCGATCAAAGGCTGCGGATCGATCCCTTTACCTTCGGCGCCCTTCACGTCGATCTCTACACGGTGATCGGTGACGAAGACACCTTCCTTGGGCATATTCTCGACGGCCGCGCGGATCACGTCGACTTCGCTCGAGCCATCCGCGAAGTATTCCACTGCTTCCTCAGGATTTCCCACCTTGATGTGGAACAGAGGAAACAGATGGTGAATCAGCAGAAGTTCGTTGTTTTCTTCCAGCCGGCGCAGAGCGTAAATGTCATCGCGGACGGAATACACCCTTGGGGTTCCGTAGATATGTCCGGGCTTCACGTCCCATCGGTAGTGTATTAGGTCCTCCGGAAGGTAGTCGCGGTACGGCCGGCCGTCTTTGTAAAACCTCCGCCACCACGCGATTTGTCCGAACCCGTCCATGTAAGGAAAGATCGTGTGCGGCGGCACGATTGTATACCCGGCCACCGGCGTCTTGTTCGAGTTCTTGTCGTTGGCCCGGCCCCCGGAGTTCTCCTTGTCCCGAATCTTCACTACAATGCAGTTGCTGCAGATCAGTAGGTTCCATAGGATGTCCTTGAGATGTTGTTCGAACGTCGTGTTCATCACGTACCCGATTTGACTGGTACGATCCTGAATGTATTTCACCCAGCCCGGCCGGGATCCGACCCATTCCACCCCGTTGCGGAAACACAGGGAGCGCATGCGCTTCAAGGCATTCAGGAAAATGCTCTCGACATCCAGCAGAGTGTAAGGCTCCAGGATGTTGTATTCCGGCTGCAGAACGCCGCGGTATCCCCAATAGTTATTGGCGATATCTGTTTCCGCGGCCACCTTCTCCAGAAACTTCTTGTTGGAGCCCTTCCCTAAGGCCTTGTCCTGCATCTCGCCGATTAAAGGTGACGTACTTTTGTTGCCGCGGAAAGGACGCTTGTCGCCTATGAAGTTGTCCCACAGTTGCTTGCGGAATGCGTCTTCCTCTGCGATATGCTGGCGGGAACGATTGTTGGGGAGCTGCGGCAGGACAGCATTGCCTTTGCTGTCGGTCACCGTTCGCCACAGTGTCATGCCATTGGCTTCGGAACTCTTCAACCGGGTGGCTTTTTTATAGTACTCGGCTCTCAACAGTTGCTGCTGATCTTCGTATATCTGTTGGTCAAGAGACATGGGGAGCGCTCCTCAATTGGGCTTTGGCAAATATGGCTTTGGCCTGCGGAGGAGGCTCTGGGAGGTTATACTGCGTGACCGGTGTGGGAATCTGCGGCTGTGTGGCGCCGGATGAATTCAGGCTCTGGCTGACGGCCTGCTGCACGGCCGGCGGCGGGCTGCCATAGGGTGCGCCGTTCTGGGATTTGATGTTCAGGAAAGATTGTGTAATAGCTACCAGGGAATCGATGGAACTCAGACTCTGCATGATTTCCAACTGGTCGCCGGCGCCATCCAGCTTGCGGTCGAGAATGCGCATAGCACTCATCTCCACATAGGCTTTCTTCTGCGTCAACTCCGACATTCCCCAACTGAGACAACCGCCCAGTTTAGCCAGGCCCACCGGCAACGTATTCAGGATCTGCTTCTGTTGATTGGTGAGGACCGGCTTGGTGGGACCGGTAATTTGACCGGTTAGTTTGCCGGTCAGTTGCACGTCTTCATTCACCAGGTACGCAATCTGAGAACTGGTCTGCGATACTTCGGCCATGGCCAATCCCAATGAATTGATGAGATTCATGGCTGGAGAAACGGCCTTCTGAACTGCCCGGTCGAGTAGAAAGTTGAAAGCGCTCACCTGGGCGATCAGCCGGGGCAGGATGAGAGCTTCCATAATTCCCTTGAGCTTCTTCAAAGAAGGCTTACTGAAGAATGCCTTGAGTGCAATCAATGTGCTCAATACCATTGCCAGTTCCTGCAAAGGTCTGGCTATGTAAGCCTGCGCGATACTATTGATGTCCGTCATCACGGAGTTGATGCTGGTCACCATGTCATTGGTGGCGTTGTAATAATTCTCGTAGACATCCAGGCGCTCGTTCAGGTTGGTGGCGGTGTCCGGATCCACGTCGATCGGTTGCGTTGTGACAGATGCCGCGGATGTCTGGGCGGTTCCCGATCCAGTATTATTCAAGGCCGGAGAGTAACCGGAGCCCGCGCCAGGGGCAGGTGTCATTACCGGATATTGATGCAAGGAGTCACTCAAGTTATCGAACAGCAGCCGATCGCCTTTGAGTGTCTTCAACAACGACGGAAGCTGGTGTTCGAAACTGCCGTCTTCGCACAGGGCATCTTCCACTTTTCCAGTGGCGGTCAACAGATCAGCGGTCTGGATCGGATCCGGCTGCTTGCTGGACTTCATCCGGTCAATCACTACCAGTGCCCGTTGCGTACCGGCCAAGGTATCCAGCATGTGGCCATACATGGCGATCGAAATCCCCGCCGGCAAGGTACCGTAGATCCGGTTGAGGGCCAGGACCAGTTCCGGTTCGTTCTGCATGTCGAAAGTCACGCCGGTGCCTGCGGTGCGCGCCAGAATGATCGCTTCCAGATACTTGGCAGTAGCACTCAAATCGGAGAGCCGGCTAATCAGTTGCGCCGCCCGGCTGGAGGCCGGCGCCGCAGCGCTGGAAAGAGACGAAACCGAAGGAACGGATACCGGCTGCGCCGCCGGCGTGATCGTCGGCGGCGGAGTATATATCCATTTGATGGGTTCGAAACTCATGATCCGATACTCGATTCCAAAGCGGAGTTGTCTTCCAGGATGGACGTCGGCATGGAGAACGTGTTGCCGAAACCGGCCACTTTCTCCAGATCGAGACCCACCTTCATTCCCAGCTGCGGATCCATGCAGAGTTGCAACAGCAGATTGCGGTTGCGCTTCGCCAAAGGTTCCACTACTTTCCAGGCCGGGAACAGGATCGATAGGTTGGTGTGCGAGTATAAAGCCCGCTGCTCGTAAGCGTCCTGCAGACCCAGGAAGTCCTCAGTCATCAGGCCTTTCAAGCCGGCGTATTCCAGTTTCTGCCGGTTGGCCCAGGTCTGCCCGGCCGTGATAATCTGCAGGTTCAACGGCACGTCGAACTGGTCCAGAGACAAGCTGGCGATACTGTCATTGACGGCACTCATGCAGGTCTCCCTCGGAAGTAACTGGTACGCGGCGTGACACCGCGGAAGGATCCGGTACGCGAAAAGGCTTGCTGCGCCTGCGCCGGAGCGGAGATACCTCCGGGGCCGCGGTTGCCGTTGCGCACCATAGCCGCTATGTAAGCCTGCTTGCCGGGATAACTGGTACGTGACGGAATGCCGGCTTCCACCTTCTGGACATCTTTCACCGTGTCAAATTCGGAGTCGCGCGAGGAGACCGCGCCGGATCTGCCGAAACCCGCCAGGTGCACGATGCTTCCCGCTGTGTTGTTCTTGCGCGGCCGATAATAGATGCCGTATTTGAGTTCGATGGCCACCAGAGCCAGCATGGTGGCATCCAAGTCATGGTCGCCCACGTTTCCGGATTCGTAGGAGTTGGCGAAACCGTGTGCCGACCATTTATCGACAGCATAGGCGCGCAGTTGTTCATCCAGAGTTTTGTCGGCCCGGGAGAATTCGAACTGTCCATTCTCCAGGCACATGACCGCGCCTTCTACCATGAATGGTTTGGTGCGGCGATCGAGCTCGTTGACGTCTTCGCCGGTCACCCTGTTAATGGGGTCGCGTTTGGGCACCAGGCGGTTGAACGTCAACGTGGCGCCGAAGTCGACGACCAGGATGTTCTTCAACTTGTGATCGTCGGCATGCTTGGGGTTGTCCGCGCCGATCTTGCGGATGATCTCCGCCTGCATGGCGCCCATACCTGCATCGATTGCGATCTTCTCGCAGTGCCACTTGCGATTGATGTCCCGGATCGCGACAATCGAATCTGAAATCGTAGTGTTGACTTTGAGATGGTCCACTACGCGGCGGGTCGTGGTTCCAGGGTTGTAAGAGAGCACGCGGATGCGGGTGCCGGTTCCCATGCCGTTCCAGTCCACGCCGGCGAAGTAGCGCAGGTGCGGACTGTAGGATTCGTCTTTGTAGGCGTAGTCCCGGACAGATCCGTCGACATACTGGGTCTTGAAAACGCCATTCTCTTTGGTGCCGAATAAGGCCAGGTATTCGTGGTCGTACTGCGCGTCGGTGCGCGCCTCCCGGCGGCATGAGGCTTCCATCTCTGGTCCCCAGTTCGGGTGGACCATAATGGGCAAATAGAACTCTTTGACGGTGGGATCCGTCATGCACATTTCGTAATACTTTTCGTGCGCGCCGGTAGGAGTGGAGCTGCCGTGGAAAGAGGAGTCGGGGAACCTGGTCAACAGAGGACCGATCGCGCCCCAGTCGCCCGGGCTGAGATAATCCTGCTCGTCGATGCGCACGCGCCGAGTATGATTCTGACCGCGGATACCGCCGCCGCCGCGACCCGATTGTGATCCGGCGGTGAAGATGCGGATGGTGGTGCCATTCGAAAGACAGAACTCGCCGTAAGGCTTCTTCTTCTTGGAGATAAGCGAGTTGCGGAGCTTTGGATCGTCCTGGATGGTGCGCAGGATCTCGCCGTACCACAGCTCTTTCTGATGTTCCTGCGGGGTAGCAATGGTGGTTGAGAAGTTCTTCCGGTTAAAGGCCAGTTGCAGCTCTTCAATCACGCCCAGGGAGGTCTTGCCCAGTCCGCGCGCCAGGCGATCAATCTTGCGCAACGCCGTGCAGCGCATGATGGGTTTCTGGTATTCGCGCGCCTTGAACGGAACGTAGTTGCCGTCTTCGTTGGGGACTTTGTAATGTAGTTCGGCCCAATAGACAGTGTCGAGTGACGCCTTGGTGTCTTCCAGCGGTTCACCGATGTCCTTGGACAGTTGCTCGATTTCTTCGTCGGAATGAATGCCGCTGCAGACGATCTGAAACGGCTGGCCGGGAAACTTCTCCTGATAGTCCTTGAAACACTGCTGGCAATAGGGATGTTCCATCCGTTTACGCAGACCTGGATCGTTCAGGCTGCCATCCTCTGCCAGGTTGCGGTTATCGATGATCTTGAAGAAGTCTTCCGTCACAACAAAGCTTTCTGATTAAGCGTTGGGCCGCGCGTTCACCGACACCCATCCGTTCTGGAGATTCACGACATGAATCTTGACCGGCTGGCCGGCCAGGTCCACGCGTTCCACGTTGCCGATGAAGATGCTGTCGCAGGTGGTAGGGGTAAGGCCGGTCTTCGACCAGACCTTGGTGTCTACACCGTCGACCGCCACATACAGTTCGAGGTCGCAGGTTCCGGTAGGATTCTGGAACAGTACTTCGAGCTGGATCCCGCGGGCATTCAAACCCACGTACTGACCGTAAGAGTCCACGGATACCTGTGCGATCAAAGGAACGTAATTGGCGTACGACGAGGGAAAGTCCGCCATCGTCATGTTCGCCGGCCAACCCCAGATGCAATGCGCAGTTGGAAACTTGTTCAGAGCCATTTCGAGTTCTCCTAGCGGTGCATGAGCAGCGCTTCTTGACCAAGTACACGCCTGGCTGGAACCAGGGACGCGTTCATATCCCGGACCGCGGTCATTCTCTGCCGGGCCGCCGTTTCTGTGTCCTGGTAGTCGCCGCCACACTCGAGCCGGCGCGTCGCCCGCTCCCACTGGTTGAAAGTCCGTACGCCGCGGCGCACCAGGCGTTCCAGCCCTTCCGCTGGAGTCTGGGCCAGCACGGCCGCCACGAATGGAGCAGCCATTGCCGTGATTGGTCCCACTCCTGGGATAAACGCTGCCATCAGAGAGGCTGCGGTAGTCGCCGCCGGATAAACCGCAACGGCCGCGCCGGTAGCCGCGAACTCGCCCAACTTGTCACCGCGCGGCGCGCGCGCGGCGGAATAGAGCATCACTGGCAGGCCGAGCATGCCCACTCTTCGGACGCCATACTGCATCACGCGTCCCGGAGAGGTCCGCTGCGGCAACGATCTGATCCAGCTCCAGTCCACTTACTTCCCCATTCCGAAAACCATCTCGCCAGAAACGTTCATATTCCGCATACGGCGGCGCATCCCGCTATCCATCCGGCGATCGAACTGCGCGGCTTCCTGCTGGCTGACATACTCCACTTCTCCGCTGCTGTTCATTACTCCGGCCTCTTCGTGCGCTTCATGATTCATGGCATTGCCGGCGATCGCCGCGCCCGCATATAGCGCCGCGTAGAAGGGCATGGCGGCTTTGCCCCAGTGGTTCTTGTAAACGCCGAACGCCTTCAGCCCTACGCCGGCCGCAGTGCCGACTGCTGCGCCGACACCAGCATCGTGCATCCGGTGCTCGGGACGCGAGAAAGCCAGGCCGACTGCCGCGCCCGCTGCCGCAAACGGCATGACTGGGGTCCGTGCCAAACCTCCCTTGGTGAACATCTGGGAAATCTGGCCTGGCCACTGCGAAACCACGCCGCCAACCCGCTTACCCAGGAACTTGGCGGCCGGATTCACAGCCGACTTCCATAACGGGTAAGTCGCAGCCAGCGGTCCCAATGTCACTGCGCCGGCAGCCAACCCGGAAAGTGCGCGCTGCGGAGCGGGTTCGTCCTGATTGCCAAATCGAGTTCCCAGGAACGCACCGGCAGCCAGGGCTCCGCCGTACCGCAACGTTAGTGCGTCGTAGGAATTCATTCAGACTACATGCCTACTCTGCCGGCAAGCAGACTGAGAGCTTTCTTTCCCAGCAACCCACCACCTACTGCGGCTCCGGCACCTAAAAGACCGCCCTTGACTGCTCCGGTTGTAGTATCGTTTGAGGCGAGTGCTCCAGTTGCGCCGCCCACGACAGCACCTCCGCCGGCAATCATGGCCGCGCGCCGGCCACCGCCTAGATTTGCAATTGCGGATCTGCCTAGTCCTGAGATCGTATTGCCGGCCTTGTTGGCCCAGAGTCTTGCAAAACCAGTGTTCATTTCACTCCTCGCGCTAGTTCCTGCAGGATGCGTACAGCAAGAGGTTTCGGCGTCTTGTTCGGATCCACAACATCCGTACTGTTGGTGATCGCCGCTTGTACGGCAGCGCCCGCAGTAAGTGCAGTGTTTGCCACGCGCACCTTCACATTAGTTGCCCCAACGTCTTCAACAGCTTGCATGACGTCAAGCAGGGCTTTGTGGTGCGCTTTTCCCCAGGCCGTTGACTTCAGTAGGGCCAGCACCAGCGGAAGCACTACGGTCAGCAGGAGGGTTTGATTGTTGACAAGGAAGGTACCGATAGCGGATAAGGTGTGCAGCATAGGCGTCACACCCTTTGCTAGTATAGGCAGAATCAGGGTTTACACCGCTCGGCTGGTGCGACGGGCGTCACTAACACGCACCGATTGACGCAAACCGGGCGTACCGCGTCCCTCGGACAACTTCATCAGTTTCAATACTGACGGCTGTTTGATACGCGGACCTTTGCGATACAAATGGTCGAGAAGACGTTTCTCTGTCATGGTTTGCGCTGCTTGGGATTGAAGCCCGGCTGGCGTTCGGGCGGTGGTAGCGGCACGCCGCGGTGGTAGAGGTTACCCTTCTTGATCGGCTTGTTGGTGACCTTCAGGCCGTTGCCGATACCGATCGGCATACGCGCCGGCGGCACAGAGAAGAAGCCGCTCATAGTTTGCCCGCCTTCTTGCCGTTGGGGTAACGAACTCCAGTTACGTTGCGAATTACGGGAGCCTGGCCGGGTTGAAATCCGTTGTGAGCCGCCAGGATACCGCGCTTGCGGTTGGCCTTCAAGTTGGACAGGCTAATGGGCCCGACGTTCAGGCTGTTGTTTGCGCTGCCGAAGTTTGGTGGTAAGGCGTCGTTCATACTTCTTCCTCTCTGGTGGCTTCATGTACCAGCAATCCGAGTCTTCACACACCCAGTCATCGCTGCCGATCTCGAGTTCAATATCCGTACTGTCTGCATCGACGTCGATCATGGACGGCCGCGCGGCACAGACATCCGGGAATTCGCCGGCCGGCCGTTGACACCGGTCTTAGCTGGAGTCTGTGCAGGCTGTTTGCCAGCTTTGGGCAACGACTGGAAACTGTGCAACGCCGGACTGGGCCCGTGCGGAATCACCGGCAGGCCACCGATCTTCGCCATACTTTGATTGCACAGCTTCGGCGGGTTATGAAAGTTACGAGAATTCCCTAAGGACGATTTCATCTAATCCTCCAACATCGCTTTGCGCAACATGCAGACCGTGCTCAATTCGATCGCCAGACTGGTGATTTGAGTCATGACTGACTCCAACTGCTCAGCGTAGTCCGCTACCTGTTCCATGGAGTCGACTTCCTCTTCGAAAGAGATTCCATCGTCAGAAATGCGGATCGCCAAAACGTTCAACCTGGCGGCTGTAGCTGAGATATCATGCGCCACGCCCTTTCTGGCCTGCAACAATAAAGCACGCGACCGGGCTGCCGCCTTATCTAACTCGTCGAGGGGTATGTTTTCCCAGTCGCAGTCCATGTTGTTTCGTCCTTTTACTGACGGCGTGCCCAGGGAGATCCCAGGAGAGGAGCTCGTAAACTGGCCGGTCTTCTTCTTGTTCGTCAAATACTCCAACGTGCCGAGGTTTCATGTGATCCTCCCGGCTCGGAGGCCTTTTGGGTTAAAACGCGCGGACCATGCGTGCGTCCGGTTTGCGCAGTTCCTCCAACTGGCGGTTCACTTCCGCCCACTGTTCATTGGTGATCTGCGCATATTTCTTGTTGGCACCTACTGCGCCCTTGCCCTTTTCGGTCTTCAGCGCCCAGGAGTGCGCGGCAATTGAACCTGCAACTGTGAATACCGTGTAGTAGAGACCAACACCTACCTGCGGCAGAATTCCATGCTTGCCGGTCAGGTAATCCATCATGGCGCCGAACAGGATCTGAATCTGCAGGATCCAAATGCCATTGGAGAAGATAGCGGCAATAACATGCCGCTTCAGGGAACCTGAGGAGCGCGCCCGGCTCACAAAGGTGAATGCGAAGTTCTGTGCGAGCAGGTTGACTGCCCAGATGATCCAGATGCTAGGAATACCGAATACCATGCGACTTGATTACCTTTCGTCGTCGTGATCTAAATAACTGCCGAACAAAGAATGCATCGGCTTGAATGCCGGCGCCGGCAGCAGTTTCTGCTCCGGCTTATTCACGCCCTGCTCAATGGACAGATCGATCAGGATGAACACCAGATGCTTGACCTCCGGGTCGATGCAATCTGCCTCAAATGCCAGCAGCTTGACGATGTCGATGTCCCGGCCGGCCTCGAGTTGCTTCCTTGCGTTCTCGATCTCTGGATAACTGTCCATGGATGACCTATTTCTTGTGGTGCGGATGCATGATCTTCTGGATCGTCTGCTTCGGATGACGGACCGCATGAACTACATGCGCGCCGCCCCAGACGGTGAATGTTACGGCTACGGCTACTACGATTGCTGGAAGCATGTTTACCTCTGCAAGAAGCTCAACCAGGCCGGCAACGCCAGCGCATTGTGATGCTGCAACGCTTTGAACCCGTCAGCCGGAGCCTTCGGGTTACGCAGCAGATCCAAGCCAGTGCGCGCGATATGCACGGGATCGTCGGCGTGGGCCTGCCAATAATCAGGCACCCAATCAATAGCGTTCGACACGACCGAAGGCGTGCCCATGTAAATGCCGTCGGCAGTCACGTTGTTGAAAGATTCCGTGTAGCTGGGCTGCAGCATCAAATGCATTTGGCCGCACAGCACACGGAAGTCTAACCATGTGAGCCAGCCGGACTCCACGATCTTTACCCTCGGTATATTACTGACCATCGCCAGTACAGAGGCCATAACGCCCGCGCCGCCTTCTGTCCGGCCCGAGGACACCCAGATTTCGGTGTGATCCGCTGCGGTCAGTCGCGACAAAACCAGCGCCGCGGCCGCCGCAGACATCATGTTTTTCTGCACCCGCGTGGCGCCGAAGATGCCCAGTTTCAACGTGCCCTTGGTGAACAGAGGGCGTTTGGGTGGAGCGATGATGTCCAGGTAATACAGGTTCGGCAGGCACACGATATCGAAGCCGTAGGCCGCTTTCACCCAGTTACAGAACTTGATGCAGTTACCGGAGATCACGAAGTTGGGATACTTGTG